>ODAJ011913934.1_pt1 | contig 13376 bp, 24 predicted proteins | sample 1539241 | NCBI WGS metagenome assembly ODAJ01 (sample SAMN02144231, study PRJEB22623) | gut metagenome | biome: sheep rumen | host: Ovis aries | place: New Zealand | reverse complement strand
AATTGTGGCTTCCTTGACTTGCTGTGCCATGTCTTTGTTGATGCGGATTTCAGCTGCTTTGTAATCAATCATTCCCAAGTGCGAATCTACATTGAATTTATCCTCGCACTCGATGATTCTATGCTTTATACCGCAGATATTTGCATACCTCACTCTTGCCCCTCCTCTATCTCTGTCTCATTGTTTTCTTCTGAATTTGTATCAGTCCCCACCTCTTCTGCCTTTCCTGTTATCATTTCCCGAATATATCTATACGGCACGTTGCAGTTAATCGCATTTCCCAATAGACTGACTCTTGCTTCTGCTGCGGCTGCTTCCTGTACCATTCCAATGAATGCCTCTGTTTTGATTTCGAACCTATCGTCTTTTCCAAACATATCTGCAATTCCCATTAGTTTTTCCTCTCCTTTTTTTCTCCATATGTTCTGGACTTTTCGTCGGTCAGCAGATCTTCCATCCCGGTGATATGGAGCACGTAATACTCCTCGCCTTCAGTTGCTCCCCACTCAGGGCGCCCAGTTGATATTGTGATATACCCGCTTATCATCGTGGCCGGGGCTGACAGGCTGTATCCTGCACGAAGAATTATGTCTTTAAACGGTACGCCGCCTGCTGCCCGGAGTGCACTTTCAACCTGAGCCTGTGAAGCAGAAATAAGCTCCAAGCCAAGGAATCTTTTGAACCGGGTCGCATAATATGGAGAGAGTGCTCTGTACTCCTCTTTCTTTTCCCCGCTCCGGATCATCTCCAGCCATTTGCGCTTGATCGGTAGTGTTAACATGTTTCCTCCTCGTAGTCCGTGCACAGCGGAACAAATCCCGCTGCCGTCAGTTCGTTATTCGAGATACATACTTCATCCAACTCGCAGTATCCATCTTTGTTGTTCTTGCAATCTTCGCAGTGGCATATTACATACATTCAGTCACCACCTCCCGGCACTTCTTCGATTTTCATAAAAACCCCCCAGAAAGGTATCCTGATAGCCTCTGGATCATGGTTAATAGCAATGTCAACCTCTCTCCTCAGTGCCATCTCTATTCCAACAGATGCGCCGCCTCCTCCGGCGAAGCAGTCAATAATTAAGCTATTCTTCATCGGCGGCCTCCGTTTCCTCTTCGCCTATAAAATCAAACAGTGTCGGCATCTCTCTTTCGTTGTCAGCTGCTTCCAGGTATCCGACTCCGTCCCGGAAATAGTCCGGGTTCAACTCGCAACCAATGCCGTAACGTTTCATCTTGACCGCCGTCATTGGGACTGTCATGATGCCGCCGAACGGGTCATAAACGACCTCGTTTTCATTGGAGTATCGCTCGATGATCCTCTCCACAATGTCGATCTGCAAAGGGCAGACGTGCATCTGCAATCTGCGGTGCTTCTGGTTGGCGTTCAATGTGCGCATCCTGTTGATATCGTCCCAGATTTCCATCTGATTCCACGATGCCGGCGGACACGCCATGAAAGTGGCCGGAAGTCTGCCGTTTGCATCCATGATCTCGTACATCTTGAGGTGGTCCTCGAATTTGTAGACATTGTTTCTCGAGAATTCCTTGTAAACGCGCCCGAGCGCTCCCGGATCGATCGTCTTAATCTCTTCTTTGTCCATGAGTCTGTCACCTGACGATCTCCAATAGGCGTTCGCGTCCAGCTGCCACCTGGCACGCGTGTATTTCTCTTTGTCCTTAGTTACTGGGATGTCGGCATAGGCATTCTCTCCGCTTGTCTGCTTTTTTCGGAAAAGCAGGATGTATTCCGGGCACCCTACACCCATCTTCGAGCCGTCTTTGCATTGCTCTGTCCATCCGAGACGGTACGTCTGATTATTTTCCCTTACTACATCGGTCAACACAGTGATCATTCCGATGTAATAGAATCCGTGTTTTTTGTAATGATTGATTACCTCTACGTGGAAAGCGTCCATTGTCGGGAATCCGCATCCTGTGACATTCCCGAACAGAACACGGTCCTTTACATGGATCGCCGCGATCCGACCAGGCTGCAGCACCCTGAGCAGTTCAGGCGTCAGATAGTCCATTTGTTCAAAGAATCTTTCAAGATCCTGATTATGACCAAAATCGTTATAGGAATTCGCATATTCATAATGATTCCCGAAAGGTATTGATGTATGGATGAGCCCGACAGAATCCGCTTCCATTGTCCTGGTATACTCTACACAGTCATTGTTGACCGCTTTATAATGTTTCCCTTTGATCTCCACAGGATCCACCCCCATCTTTCTTTCCAGTCTTTTGAATTTGTCTGTTGTATTGAGACCGTATCTCTTGACGATTTCAATCATTTTCTCGACCATGCGGTTGTGATTGCGCCATTTTTCTTCGAGCGCCGCTTTGATCTCTCTTTCTGACTCCATGTAAATGATGTCAATGACTACCTGTTTTTCTTGCAGGAACCTGTAACATCTATGGATCGCCTGGATGAAATCATTGAATTCATAATCGATTCCCACGAATATCTCTCTGTGGCAGAATCTCTGGAAGTTACACCCGCTGCCGGACAGCGATTTCTTTGTAGCAAAATACTTTACTTCTCCATCCGAGAATGCAATCACTCGCCTCTCTCGCTCTTCGTATTCCATATTCCCGTAGATGTCGACCGTTCCGGGAATCTGCTTTTTTATTTCTTCGCGCTCCGCTTCCCTGTCGTGCCATATCACGAAATGATCGTCGGGCGATTCTCTGATGATTTCTGCCGCTCTCCTGACTCTCTCTTCAATCGTGTCTTTTTTAACATGTGCTGCTTCTTTTAAGCCTGCTGCCGCCTGTTCGAATAACATCATCTGTCCGTCCTTATCCATGGCTTTTCCGTATTCGATTGGCAACTCATGCCAGTTTACCTGTAAGGGCGGCAACACATAGCCTTCATCGGAGTATTCCGGATTAAGGTCGGAAGGCTTTGTGATGAACAGTGCCCACGATGATATCCAAAGCCAAAATTCATCTTCCATGTTTGGATACAACGTCAGGTTATTCGCTTTGGTCGAATCTCTCTGAAAGAACCTCGTGAGTGCCTGCCCAGTGTCCATTACTTCCAGATAGCCGGCATAATGGATCAGCTCCTTATACCTGTTCGGCGATGGTGTCGCCGTGGCTACGAGTTTATATTTCACGCCCTTGAATTTGTCCAAAAACGTCTGATAAGTCTTGGATCCGAATGACCTGAGCACAGATGCTTCATCCAGTGACGTGGCTGTAAAATATGCTGGGTCTATGTCGCCATCCCTAACCCGCTCATAATTCGAGAGAACGATCTGCGTTTTGGCGGCTTTCACTTCGTCCATGGTACGGACATATTGCGGCGCTTCATATCCGAGAATCTTAACCGCGTCCCTGGTGAATTCCTGCTTTACGCCCAGAGGCAGGACGATCAGTGCCTTCCCCCCTTCGTGCTTTATGCACTGATGGCAAAACTCAAGTTCCTGTATCGTCTTTCCTAATCCAAAGGATTCAAACAGTGCCCGGCGGCCTCCTCGCAACGCCCACTGCACTGCATCCCTCTGGTGAGGTTTCAATACCGGATTAATCTCCGCTTTATCAATCTCGAAACCGCTGTCTTTTGCGATTTCCATTTTTGTCATAAGAAATTCTTTGTAGTTCATGTTTTCCAGGAGCCGCTATAGCTATTACCCGGCCGGGGCTGCTGCTCCTTTCTGTTATTTTTTTAAATTCCCAGATCTCGAAAATCCAGCTGTCTGAATCCTCCTACTGTCTTCTTTCTGCCGTGTACCTTTATCTGCATACACGCGCATTTCTCGGTTGCCTGCCTGTCCCAGTCCCGCTGTGTCTTACCTTCGGGATTGGTCAGTTTCACTGCTCTGCCGCATCTCTGACAAAACCCGATCTTCATGTTCATCGCAATTACCTTCCAAGCATTTTTTCATCTTTTCCAATGAGCTGATCGAGCTGTTCAGCGCCCACAGCAGGTGCGTCCTGTTAAGCTTTCTGAACGACTCGAACTCATCCATGATCTTGTCGACATCATCGCCATAGATACCGAACCGCGCCATCAGCTTGTCATATTGATCCAGTTTTTTTATTTCCCTCTGCACCCGGCTCTTGTTATAATCAAATCTCCGCCGGTGTTCTTCTCCTCCTTCTTTAAAGCCTCTGTCGTACTCAGCGTCCAGCTCCTGTTTTGAAGGCTGCTTTTCCTGAATGGCCCGCACGAAGGATGCGAAAAACCCTCTCGGGATCCGTCTGTCTTCCGGCCTCTTGTCCTGGAGCGCGAGCGGGCGACGCTTGTACCGCGTCGTTCCGTCATCGTTCACAATGAGGATCCCCCAGTTCTTGGGGATGATATCGAGAACCGGTTCCACTACTTTGGGCGGGCAGACGAGCGTGTAGTAATCGATCACCTCAAAGAAGGCTATGTGCTTGTCCGGATCGGCGAGCTCACGTCTCAGATCGGCGGTGCTGACCTTTATCTCAAACCCGTCCAGCCTGTAACCATTCGAGTTGTAGCAGTCTGCTACGATCATATCGAGTCTTCTGCGCGCATATCCTGTCGTAAGTCCAACTTCTTCTGCAATTGCATACCTGCGCCGGTCGTTGAATCTTTTCCTCAGTGCCATAATTACCTGGTGTGTATCCATAGTATCCTCCTCATGCGAACGGCAGCTCCTCGTCGATTCCGTCCGGGATATTCATGAAGCCGTCCATCGGGTCATCGCTCTTTGCAGGCGCCTGCTGCCGGCCAGTCTCACGCCGATCTGCGCCAGTGTTCCCGGAGGATGTCCTGCTGCCTGCTGACTGCGCATTCTTACTCTCTGCAAATTCCTGCTCCTCAATGACCACTTCAGTGGTGTAGACCTTGACGCCGTCACGGTTTGTGTAGGATCCGGTCTGGATCCTGCCGGTCACGGCCATCTTGGTTCCCTTCATGAGGTATTTCTCAACGAACTCTGCTGATTTGCCGAAGCAGATGCAGGGAATGAAGTCTGCATTGTTCCCGTCATCGTTGTTCCGGTTGAACCGTCTGTCCACAGCCAGTGTGTACCTGGCTATGCACATCGGGGAATCTCCCTGCGTGTATCTGATCTCGGGGTCCCTTGTGAGGCGCCCCATTAATATTGCTTTATTCATCCTGCTGTAAGTCTCCTTTTCAGTGCTGCTATCATGTCTTCCGGAGCAGAGACCCCGCTGCCGGGCCTGTGGACTTTCTCCTCAAGCCTGGCAGCCACCTGCTCCTCAAGACGTTTGACCGGAGGATTGAGCGACGTGGGTACCGCTCCGCGGAATCTCTTTACGCGCTCCTTCTCCTCGAACCGCTTGATGAACATGGGCCTCTGTACGGACATAAGATCAACTGTCGGCATGTTTGCCCATTCCCTGTACTCAGAGAAGCCGCCGATGATCTCCTTTGTCGTCTCCGGGAGCCTGTTCCAGTAGTCCGCCGCCTCCGGGCTTCCCGCATGGCCAAGGGCCTTCATGAGCCTCGCCCATTCCTCAGCGGCCAGGTCATCTGCAGGAGCGTCAAGGTCGTATGCGATCTGACGTATATCAGATATTGCAGGCGGGAAATGGTTGCTCATGATATAGGCCATGGCCGCCTTCTGGAGAGTCGGATAATCGAGATCCTGAAGCGCGGTATACCAGAGATTGAATGTATGCTGGCTCGATATGAAGTCCTCTTTCGGATATGCGGCCTTAAGACTCGCAACGATCAGTTTGAAATCCTCTCTTGATATCTTGCTCACCATTTCTGCATCTCCTCAAATTTCTGTGAAAGCTTATCTTTAGCCGCTTTGCCGTTATCGCCATTCTGTTTCCAGCCGCGGTTCTGTTCACGATCCAGCCAGCCCCTTGCAAACCTGCGCGCACCGTTCTTTGTCTTGCGCTTTTTAGGATTGTCTTTACACCACTGGCGCATCCGGCCGAATTCAATGGCTATGTCCACACCCGGATACAGGCTCTTCCATTCCTCGACATCATCAACACTTGGCCGCCATTCGGATCCATCATTCAGAATTATGGCCGGCACGTCTGCTTCTTCTGGCTCAGGCTTGTGATTTCGATCAGATGGCATGGTGCAATCATCCGATTGCTCCGTGCAGTAATATTCGGATTCGGATTCTAATTCTGATTCGTATTCGGATTCGGATTGGATTCTCATAGACGCGCGCGCGAGGCCGCCATTTTCCGCGTCCTGCCGCAACTCGCCGCAACTCGCCGCAACTTGCGGCGAATCACTTTCATCGGGTCCAGGATACCTGTGTTTGCTGTTCCGAAGCCTCTGATGCTTTGACCAGGTAGTCAATTGCAGGTACGGTCGTCCCTGTACTTCATATACTCGGACCAAGCCTACCGTCGATAACCTGTCAACAGCACTGTCGATCTGCTTCACAGTGACACTTTCTTTTAATGGGAAGAGCGATGCCTTGATGATCTTTGCGCGGCGGTCAAAACAGCCATAATCATCACAGTTGACAATGAGCCTATAGAACAGAACCTCTTCAAACCAGCTGAGCTGATCCACTTCTTCACTTGTGCAGATGTCCTGCTTTAAAATCCTGTTGCCCATTCATATGCTCCTTACGTTTCTCTGACCCGGATCTTGTGGATAAAGAGCATGAGCTTGCGCTTGATCTTATAGTCGTCTGTTCTCATGCCCTTACAATCCTCAACAACAAATTCTTCCTCTCCGGAAGGAAGTGCGGCGTAATACGTAAAATCAGCTATGTACGATACCCCACGCTCTATTACCTTCCCTCTGTGGAGCCCGCCCCTCGGACCGTAGCGGTCGGGTTCCCTGGCCTCCGGAATCAGGTCGAATGTGACCTGCCTGTGCAAATCCCTTATAACACCCGATTTTTCGAGCAATTGCAATTCCAGATAGCGGCGGTACTCCCTCTCACTGTCGAATACTTCACCATCGACAGTTATCTTATGGTTGTTGTACTTGTTCCGGTTTCTTCTCCAAGCCATTTATCAGCCCCACTGGAGGCCGTCATAAGATTCCTGCTGCCCATCATTCTGTGCCGGCGGCTCATATGCCTTCACTTCCTTGTACTCAGTGTCGGCTACAGGTTCGGCAGCGGGTGCTTCCTCTGTCTCGACATAATCCACAGTGCCATCCTCGTTGATGACGGTCATATCCCTGTCCATGGCATCGACCATTTCGATCGACATGATGCCCCACTTGCTGATCAGCTGGCGCAGCATCGTCTTGTAGGCCATGCCGTCGAAGTCCTTGTACCAGAAAGAGGAGTACATCCATGCATCGTTCTGGGGGAAGTTGCCGGCTTCATATTCCTCGAAGCTGACCTTGTGCTTCTTTCCGAACTTGGTGTTGATGTCGCATCCATCCTTGCTGAATGCCTGAGAGTAGCGGTCCGCGTGCAGGAGCATCTTGTTTCTGGACCAGTACATCGTCTTCCGGAAGCCGTTCAGGTACTCGAACATCGCATAGTAACCGATTGTGGGCGCCTTCTCTCTCTCTTCCTCATCGTCGATCAGCTTCACCTCGATGTCCTCGTTCAGCGGATCGTAGCGGACCAGTTCGCCTTCCTTGATCGCCAGGACGTTCAGCTTCTTATACTGGCCGGACCTGAGCGCGAGCTGGATGTAGCCTTTGTATCCGAGCTGGAACTGCGCGACCTTGCCTTTATTCTTGTCATTGAAGGGGACCATGTAATACTGGCCCAGCTGGGGGGAAGGGGAAAGCTTGAGGGATTCCCCGAGGAGCGCTGCGGAAAGGATGCTCTGGTTCGTGCATTCCTGGAGCGCGGGATTTGTGTTTACTGCTGAGATAATAGATGTAATGAACCGGTCACCGTTCTTGCCGGCCACTACCTTGGTGATCTGTGCCTTCACCGCTTCGTTTGTAAGGTATGCGGTGAATCCTGTTTTCTTCTGCCTGTTCGCGAGACTGTTTGTAACTGCCATGGTATACCTCCTTAATTCCTGATCTGTTCAAACTTAATGCCGTTATCCTTCAGGCACTTGTTGAGCGCCGCCAGCTGTTCCCTTGTGACCCATACAGAGAAGCTGATCTTCTTTGTCTCGGGTGCCTGCTGCTGTTCTTCCTTTTGCGCCGGCGCAACGCTCACCGGCTCCGGAGCTTCAGTGTGTGCTTCCACAGGAGCGGGCGCGATGCCAAGATCCCTGTCGATCTCTTCCTGTGCCCTGCGGGCCTCTTCATCCCGCTGCCTGTCAATGGTCTCAGCCATGCGCTGTTCCGCGTATTTGGCTTCGATGTATCTCTTGCCGGCTTCGACAGCCTTTGTCTTGTCCATGGAACGCTGGTACTCTCTGAGGGCCGCCGGCTGTCCTTCTCCCATCTGGTTGATCAGCAGGATGTCTTCACCGATGCTGTGCTGGATGGTCGACAGATCTGCCTCGATCTTTTTAAGCGAATAGCTCTTGTTAAGCCAGGACGGGTTCCAGATCCTGTCAAGTGTCACCCACGGCTGGAAGCCTTTTTCTTCGAAGAGCTTTTTGATCTCTTCCGTCTTCGCGGCCTTCTGCTGGTCCTCGTAGTCCTTCACCTGCTTGTCGATCAGGTTCACCGGCTCCTCTACCTGAGCGATGATCAGCTGCATCTTCTGATGGAACTCCTCATACGGCTGCAGGCACAGCTTCTTGATCTCCCTGTCCTTTGCTTTCAGAGCCGAAATGAACTTATTGAGTTCGGCGCGGTCCTTCTTGGCTTCGACGATCTGATCATCCGTGTAGACCAGGTTCTTGTAATAGCCGACCCTTCCGGCCACATATTCAGCGATCTCGTCTGCGTTCCAGACGATCTGCTTCACGAATCCCTCCTCTGAAGGGGAAATGATCTTCAGTTCTAATGCCATAATCTGTATCCTCCTAAATCTCCGGCAGCAGTGTCGCCGGTCTTGTGCCGTTCTGCATGTGGTGCCAGAACTCCTCTTCCTTCTCAGACAGGATCCTGATGTCGTTCACAACGTCCTGTCTCTCTATCCAGTAGTGTCTGATCTGCAGGTAGATGTCACCGTCATAGTCATACTTGAGCTGTGCCTTCAGACAGGCGAAATCGGCTTCCATCACCATCATGTAGTGAAGGACCTGCAGGTAGTAGTTGTCCGGGATCCTGTCCTTCCACTTCTCCTTCTGCATGCTCTGCAGGATCTCAGTGGTCTTGATCTCGAGGATCCCTGTCCTGCCTTCCGGATCCTGAAGCCAGCCGTCAAGTGAAGCGTGCGCCCATGGATACTTGGAGTTAAGGAACAGGTTGTTGTCGCGGTACCCGACCTTGTAATCCGGGAAATCCAGCTTGAACAGCTCCCTCAGGAGCGGCTCCGCGTCGTGGCCATACCTGACATAAGGCTTGTCGCTGATGTCCTCGGCTTCCCTGCGCCCTGTCTTGATGCTCCACAGATCTGTGTTCGACATGTAAGGGTTAAGCCCGACCACTGCTGACGCCTCGCTCCCGCCGATCCGTTTGCCGCGGGCCTGCAGCCATTCATCCCTGCTGCCGAGTTCAAGCATCACTATGTGGTCATTTATTTGTCTCATCACGCTTACTCCGCTTCGATCTCAAGTCTGTTAATCTTCATACCTGTTTCCTCTCAGAAATATCGACATAAAACAACTTGCACTCCAAGTCCTGTTGCAGAACATAGCCCCCTACATATGACTCCCACTTTGACAAATCGTCCGGCATGAACTGTACTACTCTTACGTTTTTCTTGGACCCGGACAGTTTGTATCCCTTGGTTCCGGACGCTGATGCAAAATAGATTCTTTCTGTTTCTTCATCTATGCCGATCTGAAGCCTGCCAGTATTGGTTATTTCTTTTTCTTTCGAATGGTAGAATCTGACTGCAACAGCACGCTTTTCTGCGCCTTCTTTTGACGTCCCGTTCTTTATAATAGAAATCATTACCTGAAAATCATGGTTTGAAGCATTCCTTCCCTTATGTTTGTTTTCCATCCATTTAATCATTACTAAATCCCTTTCTCCGTGATATAATCACGGTGTATACTTCACTAGCCCCCGTGGAAGCTCCACCTTCCTGTGGGGCTGTTTTTAGTTCTGGTCCGCTGATTTGCCGTTAAGCATCATCGCAAGTCCGACCTTCTTAACATCAAGGTCAAGGCCAAACTCTCTTGCTATATCCGCGGCACTCATGACCGTGGCATAAAATGAACCAGTGTAGGATGCATTAAGCTCCCTCGCCAGCACCTCAGCACCTCTTGCGATCACACGGTTCAGTTCACTGGTAATCTCTTCAGCAGTTCCGTCGAAGGTGACCCGTACCTCGTTTTTGTTTGTCTTTGCTGTAATCATTCGTCATACTCCTTTCCACTGAGCACCATCGCGCATGCAATCACCACGATCAGCGCGATCAGCGTTACTGCTCCCACCGCAGGGTGATCGAGCATTGTTTCGACTCCGCACCCGCACAGGAGCCAGCTGACGAAGAATAAGATCCCTACTGCCTTTTGCATATCCTTCCTTCCCTCCTCAGTTTGTTCAGCATCTGGTCAACGGATGTCCGGGCTCTTCCGAGTTCTTCCTGCATTTCCTTTCCGGTTGCTCCGGCCATGTACATTTCTGCGAGGCGCTTCTTTTCCCTGGCACTCCATTCTCTCTGCCTCGGAATGATCTTGCCGTCTGCGATCAGCTCGATTGCCTTTTTCGTGACAGCTGACCGTGACAGACCTAGAAGATCTGATATCTCGTCATATTTCTTCCCAGCGTTGTACGCATCGATCAGTGCCTTGACATTGCGCTCGTCATCCCATGCTGACAGTCTCTTTTTCCTCGGTTTCGGAGGCACAGCCTTCTTCACCGGCTTTCTGGGCTTCGGGATCGGAGCCGGCCTTGGATTGTACTGACAAGGCAGCTCAACCCTTAGGTACTTTGACACGTCTCCGACTACCGGCTTTTTGTACACCGCCTTTGTCGGTTCTCCCCGGTATGGAAGATTTGTGTTTTTGATTGAGCATCTCAATTTGTCTTCTTACCTCTTCTTTCGATCTGTAGTCCCTGCATTGTCCTCTCTGCTCCCAGCAATTCCATTGGTGGAGGCAGTCGTCGCATGGCGAGGAAGTAACTTCATGAGGCGCCCGGCCTGAGCTCCGCTGATCTGATGATTGGCATGAGCCTCTCTTATCTCTTTTTCCATCCTTGCGCGCTCTTCTTCTACTTCTGCCCATGGCAGCTTCCCCACTCCCTCCTGCAGATCTGCAATGAAGATCTTCAGCTCTTCGTATTTCGTCATGCCAGCCTCCTTACTCAAACTGCTTTACCAGGTCTGCGACCTGATCCGGCTTAAGTCCCCTGTGCCTGCATATTCTAGCGAATATTGTCAGTGCCTTCGGATACTTGCCTTTTCTCCACATCCTGAGCGTTTCAGGATCTGTTCCCACATATCCGGCCATCGTCTTGAGATTGACCGGCGGATCCGACACAGAACCCTTATGGCCGAACATGACATCGGTCTTTCCTCGCATGGTCTTCTCCTTTCTTGTGCTATACTTACCCCATAAGGAGGTATCACTATGATTGATTCAACTATCAGCCTGGCAATTATCGTTTCCGTATGCGCTCTCATTTCCGCACCAATTACAGCATTCATTAATAATCGCCATCAGCTAAAGCTTCGTAAACTTGAGCTCGAAGCAGATGAAAGAAAGCATCGCTTCGATGTTATTTATGAGAAGAAGCTCAATGCGTACACAGCGCTGATGAATGAAGTTGCCCACATTGATATCGATTCACACCGTTCGCACAGTGCGATTCTGTCTGCTTCCCAGTCAGCATCGTTACTAAGTGGTGATGATGCATTTTCTCTCTTAGAAGTTCTCTCTGATGATCTGTCTGCCGGACGGTCCCCGTCTGAGAACCTGATTCCTGCCATCTGCAGATCTCTCAACCGTGAGCTCACAGAGCTTTCAGCCACCAAATAACCCATATTGCCATGATCGCTGTCGCATATATCGGATATGCTTTGTTGTGCGGTTCGAGTTTCCGCATGGTGTACATACCCCAGATGTATGCGGCAGCTACAATCGCAATTCCTACATTCTTCAGCAATCTCTTCTCCTTTCTCACTCCGCGTCTTCGTCGGACGCAAAAAGGTAGTCCATTGTGCATTCCGGGAAGACCTTTTTAATCTTGATCATTTCATCACGCTTGAATTCTGTAGCGCCGTTCATTTTGTTCTTTAATGACTCGTAGCCAATCTCTGTTTCAGAAGAAAGCATCTTAAGATTCATTCTGCTACGGGCCATTTCTGCGCTTAGATTTGGAAACATCTAAACCCTCCTTTCCAAAATTACCCTACGGGGTAGCTGATAATTGAACTATATACCCTGCATCGTAATAAGTCAACCCTCAAAGGCAATTTATTTATTTTGTGGGGTAATTTTTTCTTTACATTAATTATGTCAAGGGGTAAAATTAGATTACGGAATTGTTACATAAGGAGGGGTTGAAATGTCATTCATTGATAGGCTTGAATATTTGATGAAAAAGAATGGAATTAAGAACAAATCTGAATTGGCAAGGGTCTCTGATATTCCTTACACAACAATCGATGGGTTTTATAAGAAGGGAAGCGACAACATAAAGCTGTCCACACTTCGAAAACTGGCCAAGTGTCTGCACTGCTCATTGGATTATTTAACTGAGGATTCTGATATTATTCAGCCGAATACTGCTGCCGCCCATTTCGACGGGGAAGAATTCACAGAAGACGAGTGGGAAGAGATTGAGAAATTCAAAATGTTTGTCAAGTCAAAACGGAGCCAGTAGTGTGCAGACACTTGCACACCTTGACTGCTACCCTCATAGCAGGAGGATCGCTATGACTACTACGGAAGAACTTACTGAAGAAGCACGCAGCCATGGGGCTGAGACTATAGATTGGAGATTTAAATCAGATAGGATAAAAGGCCTGTACTGCGACGGAGTGATCGCGATCAGCGACAGGCTCACGGGTAAGGAGCAGGCCGCAGTATTGGCCGAGGAGCTTGGACACCACCTGACCGCTGCCGGCAACATCCTCGATCAGAGCGTCACGGCCAACCGCAAGCAGGAGCTCAGCGGCAGGATCTGGGCGTACAACCGCCTGATCGGACTGACTGGGATCCTCCGTGCCTATAAGATGGGGTGCCGGAATCGCTACGAGATGGCTGAGTGCTGGACGTGCCCGAGGATACATTACAGGAGGCGCTGGAATACTACAGAAGCCGGTATGGAATCTGTACGCAGGTCGACAACTATGTGATCTACTTCGATCCGCTCGGAGTGATGGAATTGATATAGCCCAGCCGACGCAACACAAATGAAAGGAATAATAACGGGGAATACTTATGGAAATGCTAACACAGTCTGAGGCGGAAGCCTTAATACGTATGCTTAAGGAATCACTCGTTGATGCTATTAATTTC
>ODAJ011715852.1_pt1 | contig 13382 bp, 23 predicted proteins | sample 1539241 | NCBI WGS metagenome assembly ODAJ01 (sample SAMN02144231, study PRJEB22623) | gut metagenome | biome: sheep rumen | host: Ovis aries | place: New Zealand | reverse complement strand
TTTTTACCGTCATTACCCCATACATGACGAGTATAGTTTTCGTTATTAGTTCCAGAGCTATTACTACTATCGTTTATGTCATTTACGTTATTTGTGTAGTTAGTAGCCCATTGTTGGTCTTCAAGTTTAGCGAAGTTTATTTTACCTTGAGGGGTATCTTGAAATAAGTTTTTACTATCACTTTTTGAATTGCTTGTTGTATTAACTTCGTTATTGTTAAGTCGATTAGCTTCTTCATATAAATCAATATTACCTAAAATATTTGATAAGGCTTTTTCTTGTGCATTATATAAAGTATTATAATAAGGCATTATTTCATTTAATTTATTATTAAGATAAAACTTAAATAAGTTAGCAGTTTCAAAACCAATTTCATTCTCATAGTAATGGTTTAATATCTTTTGGTTTAAAGTATTACGATAAGTTTCATTCCAGATTGGATAATCTTGTAAACCAAAGTCAAATTTATTATCAATTAAATTTTTAATGGTGATAGTATATTTACTCATTTTCTATCACTTCCTTATCTTCATACTCGGTTACTTCTTTTTCATCAACATCTAATAAATCGAGTACATCTTTATTAAGTTTAACTTGAATATTAAGTCCGTATTTTTCATTTATACGATCACAAGCTTCTTTACGTGTCTTATAAAAGCAATTTAAGTAATAGTTAATAAGTTCATTATTACTATTAACTTCATCAGTTATAAGACGTTCTCTTTTATCTACATTAGTATTATTAATACCCATAAAAGTAAGGGCGTCATTCCATATCTCGTGTTTATGAAGTGTTAATTTATCTATTAAATAAGGAGCGTCCGTTTTAAGTACAGAAAGTCTATTTGATAAATCATAAGCCTTATTACCAAAGATAAATGGTGTATTACCAGAATATTGCATGTATACATTTTTAAGAGTAAGTATTGTTTTTGTATCGCCTTCAATTAGTATTGGCGTTTTTTGAGCTAGTAAGTTAACATTTATTGTTGACTCAACTTCATAAAGTCGATAAGCAAAAAGTTTGATAGTTTCTATAGTAGGTTTTTGTAAGTTATTATTCATAATATAAACAACGTCGTCAAAGTCTTTTTCTTTGTTATATTCAAATGAATAGCATATTACTTTAGTAGGTAACATATAAACATTAAATTTATCATTAGGGTTTACTCGTAATGCAAGATAACCTAATTCATCATCTTTAAAGAATACAGCTCGACCGTTTTCATAAAGTGCTAACTCTAAAAAACGACTAGCGCCTACACCAGCAACTTCGTCAAGTCCTTCCCAAGTAAATAATGAAGTAGCTACTAATTTCAACCTGTCTAAATAATCAACATAAGTTGAATTATTAACATACATAGCTAAGTCTGTTTCTTTCATATAACCTCCTAACTAACAATAGTATTACTTTGGCTATAATCTAAGAATGTAGTAGCATTATGCCATAAAGTAATTCCATTATTAAATATTTCTTTTATTTTATTTAAATACATTTGAGGAATATCACCTTCAAAGTTACAATCTATCGTTTTTACATAGTTCCAATTAGTACGTCCAGTAGTGTTAGGTATTTTAACTTCATTTACTTTATAACCAAACATAGAAAAATAATCATCAATACGTTTAGCTGTAAGTTCTTTTATAGTCATTCTATAGAATGAAAAACCTAAAGCGTTATTACTAAACATAATATCACCAGCGTTTATATTACCTTCAACTTGATTAGGATATTTTTCTTCTTCGCCTCCAAATGCCATAACGTCAGTTATTGCGTCCATACCAAGAGTTACACCTAAAGTTATATTACCAGTTGCAAAAGAACCTATTGAACCTATAGTTTTACCTATTACATTTGAAGCAAGGTTTACAGCGTTTGTTGTTAACCAGTTAGTATATGAATCACAATTCCAAGAACATGTTGGAAATTTACCACAAGTTAAACCATAACTTTTAAATCTTCTATTATCTATAATAGTTTCAGGATCGTTTTCATTATAAAAACCATTTTTATATAATGCAGGATCCATTCTAATAGAACATCCTACTGTTATACAACCAATTATATCAAAATGAGCGTTACCATCAAGAAAATCTTCAAATTTATATTCTGCTATTTGACCGACGTTATTTGTAGCCATAGCGTAGTTATATGGATATGTTAATAACTTATTATTTTTTGGGGTATATTGATTGATTGTATTTCCATGCGTTAAATTATATCGACCAAAATTGTAATAATCAAAACCAGATGGTAATATTCCAAAATTTAAAGTATTATCACCAATTGTTCCTGTTTTCCATTCAATATCATCAGGATCTATCATTTCTCTAGGTACCATAAATAAACAGTAAATTGATTGATTAGCGTCATATCCCCAAGCTTCCATTAAAGCTTTAATAAAACTTGTTGCTTTCGTAGCGTCTTCTAAAATATAATATGTTAAACCAGAAAATACGCCATTATATACATTTTCAGTTGGTGTTGGGAAATTTTCAACTAAATTAGATAAACCAATTATAATATAACCTCTATTACCTGTAGCGAAAATACCTCTTTCAAGATAATCACTTACAACATAGTCGCCACAATATAAATTTTCAGGTACAATATTTTTACCTATCGTATCATCATTAACGTGTTCTCTTTCAACAAAGCAAGCCTTTTTAATAATATCAAACATATAAGTTTGATATACGTCAGTTTCAATAGTAATTCTTGTAGCGTTTTCGTTTACGTATTCCATATTAGTTATAAAGCAATAATAGTACTTAGTAGTAAAGCCAGTATTTTTATAAAATAAGTAGTTACATGAAATAATATCATCAATAGGTTTTCCTACAACCATAGTATTGTCTTTTTTAATATAAGTATAATCAGTTTCACTAGTCACAACTTTACTATTAAAATAAGTTTGTTGACTAGTTGCGTTAGCAAAAGTTAATTGATTTTTATAATCGTTTTCAAGTGGAGTTTTACAAAGGTAAACACTCCCTTGAGGTGTTATTGTTATCACATAATCACTCCCTTCATTATAAACCAATTAAAATTAAAGAGTAGCAAGTTGCTACTCTTTAACAATTAAGCACTAGTAACTGTTACAGTACAGCTTGATTTTTTACCATTTTCACTTACAGCATTTACTTTAGCAGTTCCTGCAGCTACTGGGTGAACAGATACACTAGTATTAGATACTTTTGATACTGTTAAAACAGTTTTATCACTACTAGAGAATTCAATATCACTAGTTGCAGTTGCTGGTGTTAAAGTTAATGTTAATGTTTCATCAGTTCCAACTACCATACTTTCAGTTGAAGGTAATGCAATTGCAGTTGCTGGAATTGGTGTTTCAGTTGCTAAAACAACAGCGTTAGCAAAAGGACAAATAGCGAAAGTATTCCATGCGTGTAAATATTCATTCCAAGCCATTACTCTTGCGTTGTAGAATTCATCAAATCTTAATAAGTTGTCATAAATTTGTAACCAAGCTTCATCACAAACAACACCTAAGATTTCATCATTTTCAAATTTGTCAATTACAACAACTCTTTGTAAAAAGTCTGCCTTATTAAGTTGGAAAACACCTGCTAGTGTATCAACGTCAACAGAAGCCATTACGTCAGCTGTAACGATTAATACCATACGTTCTTTATCAGTCCATGTTGTAACAGGTTTGTCACTTCCACTCATTACTGAATAAGCGTTATATTCAGTTGAAGGTAAACTCATCTTAGTATATAAAGCTCTTAATTCTTTTAAGAAAGCTTTTCCTGTAGCTTCATCTACTGGTTTAGACATTACTTTAGTAATAACTTTACCTTGATTATAAGCTCCATCAATTAAATCTTTAGTATACTTAAATTCATCAATATAGTTACCACTATAAAGTGAAGTAGTGATACCTTGAATAAATTCTTCAAATTTATCCCAAGATACGAAAGCTCCTTGTAAAGCTTCACGTGCAATTGTCTTAGTATATAAGTCTTGTCTATTTCTACGATAATAAGCAACGTGTGTGTCTGGGTCAGTTATAGTTAATAACTTAGCCATTCCTGTGTTAGATAGTTCGTAAGCTTCTGCTTTAGCTGGGTTTTCATAGATATCTTGGATATCAGTACCTAGAGGTACACTTCCCTTCTTAAACATAGCTAAAGGGTTACTAAAGCTTTTGTTACGAATAATAGTAAGTGCAATTCTATTAATTAAGTTAGATACAAACTCATTTAATTGAGGTTGATAACTTTCATTAAATAAAATATTTGAAATTAAATTAATGTTATCTGCTGTTGCACTTGGTACAGTATTCATAAAAACAGTTGAGCTATCTTCACGGATAACATTAAAGGCTTTTGCGCCAACTGGTAGTGCCATAATTAAATCAATTCTCCTTTCTCATTAATAAGGTTTTCAATTCCAATTTTTTCGTCAACCTTATTTTCTAATGGCAAGCTTTCTTTCTCTTCTTTTTTATCAAAACCTATCTTCTGGAATAGGCGACCGTTAACTTTTAAAAGTTCGTCGTTTTCACTACGAAGTTTTTCAAGTTCTTGATCGCGGTCATTTAATGTTGTTAGTAGACTGTTATAATTTCCCATTATCCCTAACATATCCTCACTAACTAGGGCTTTACTTTTATCATCAAGTTTATCTCTAGTTTCGTTGATTAAGTTTTCAAAGTCTTCTTTTGTAAGCATGTTTTCTTAACACCTCCTTCTATTCTCTATATAGCATAAAAAAAGGATAGTGTCAAGTAGACACTACCCACAAAAGAAAGAAAACCCAAGTAATAAGTATTACCTTATTACATTGTCATTTTAACATAGAAAAAATAGAGTGTCAATCACTCTATCTATTTCTTATTTTATTTGCGTATAATACCCATTTAAATCGGTATTTTTTACCTGTAGGGGTTGGTGTTGGTGAGCCACCCTCATATGTTTTCCAATTATAATTATAATCATTAATTATATTAGTATCATTAATAAATAGACCATTATATGCATGTATTTGATTTCTTAAAGTCCAATTACCATTAACTTTTTTTTGACCACTATATTTTCCCTTGCCAACTATAATATGAGTATGATCACCACTAACTGGAGTGCTACCAGATCCAGCAGTTGTTCCAGTTTCATTACATTGTTCACCTTGCCTAAATATATCACCAACATGTATACTAGCATTATGATCACCATGATTAAACCATATAGTTAAATAGTCAAGTGTACCATCAGCAAAATGTACTTTTTCTAAAGATTCAAATATTCTATAAGATATACTACTTGCATATACACATTTTAAATCAACTGGTGCATAGCATGGACAATTATTTACTCTACCATTTGGACCCCATCCTAAAAAATCTATAGCATAAGTACCAGAATGTGAATATGAGCCACCCTCACCCTGTGATATATTCATATATTCTAATGGAAATAAAACTACTTGATGTCCTTGATTATCTCTTAATGTTTGACCAGCCCTCATAGTCCTAGTACGTCCTTTAACTCTTTAGCATTTATCATAACAATCTTATCTTCGTGTTCTTTTAAGTAATCAATTAAACCTTCTTTATCAATTAATTCAATTTCAACTTCTTTTTTAGTAACTGGTTCTTCTTGATATCGTATACTTTTTTCGTCACACCAACCCAAGTCACCTGTAGAATTATAAGGGTGACGGGATCCTATTGCAATACGTGTAATTGTTGTATATTTGTCTTTCACGTAACTACGTGGTTTTAAATCATTACTTGAGTAATAAAGTTCACCCGTAATAATAACTTTATCACCAACTTTATATTTCATTTTCTTTCTCCTATTCTTTAATTACTACATTATCAGTAGTCCAAGTTGAAGGATGACCATTGCTTTTTGTTAACACCCAGTTTTGCATTGCATTATCTTTTACATAAACATATGGTATACCATCAGCATAAGCTCCATCACTTTGTAAACAAGTACTTCCACAATAACTAAACATACTTGTAAATTCCCAAGTACTCATATCACTTGCCTTCCAACCTGAAATATCTAGAACAGCTAACTTATTACAATATTGAAATAAAGCATTTGTAGGTAAACGATATGAAATATTTAACTTTGATAAATCAATTGATTTTAATTGACCACACTGTGAAAATGCACTTTTTAAATTTGTGATTGTTCCATGATAATCAATTTCTGGAAGTTTATTTCCCAGATAACTTGAAAAAATTGCTTCCCAATTATCAGTATTTATTGTTATTTTATCTATATGTTCTATTATATTATACCATTTTTCTCCATCTTCAATAGTAAATTCTCCACCACCTCCACCAGATGATGAGTTTTTACCTAATAAATAACTTGTTAAGTCCATATTAACACCTCTATTCTGGTGTTACCCAACCACCAGTTTCGGCAGTATTATCATACATGTAAATAGCTTGTGTATCCATTTCAATAAATACACTACCATTATCAATATTGTTAACTTCATCAAGTACTGTTGGTTTAACGTCAGTTGATAAACCTCTTAATTCAACTACGTTATAGATTTTTCCTTCTTCTTCTCTTGTATTATAAGTTTTAAATAAAGATACCATTTTTATTCCTCCCTTCGATATCTAGTTTTTATGATTAACCTTTTCTTCAATATCGTTAAGTCTTACATTAATATTTGTAAGATTAGTTGATACTTCTTTTAATGTTGTATTAAGTTCCATTTGATTTTTAGATAACTCTTTCATTGTTGTAGATTGAAAATACATAAGATAAAGTAAACAAGCAATACCTACACCATATTGAAAAATGTAATCAATAATTTCTTTAACTTCCATTTTATCCTCCCAATTATCATATATCATACTTTTACTTAATTGTAAAGTCAGTATCAACTAATAATACGCCACCATTAACATGTTTAAATGTTAACTTATGATCAATCGTTTCGTCTTGTGCTAAAATAGATAGTCCTTGCTCGAAATTTTCAAATGTTATATATTTACCCAGATTTTTAGGAAGTCCTGCTACTGTTACATTAAGTTCGTTTTCGTTTTCTTCAATATAACACTTTTGTCGTAAGTATTTACCACGTGTAAATGTACTTTCCATTTTCCAAGCTCCAAGACGATAATCGTCTATATCTACAAATTGTTTTAGTATATCTTCATCAACTTTAAGTAGGTGTATACTATCTGTATCACTATAAATGTAATAATCTTCACCATAATTATCTAATGTAAAGTCTTTAATTGCTTGGCTAGTAAGTATCGTCTTACGACGAGCGTAACTTGTTACGAAGGTCGCAACAGGTATAAAGACAGGTTTACGTTCTTCAAGTGGTGTTAAATAATATCTTACAACACCGTCATCATCTAAATATGGATATTTACTTCTAGTGTTAGGGTTAAGTCCAAATTTACCGTATAAAGAGTTTAACATAAGTTTACTTATTAAATATAATACTTTATTATTGTCTTTTTTGGCTTTTATCTTTTTATCCGTCCAGTAATCGATATAATCGTTAAATAAACCACGTATTCCTTTAAATTTCCAACCATTATGATAAACAATGTCATATACGTCATATTGATTAAAAAAGAGTTCTAAATCGATATTTGTAAGTGTTAACGTAACAAGTTGACCGTCACTAGATTTTATATATTCATTTGGCATAAATGACAAGTTATTCTTTAACTGTATACTAGGTATTTTATTCTTCTTTATTTCAAATACACATGTTAACGTCTGGATATACAAAGGATATAACTTGTCTTCTTTATACTCGCCTTCAAAGAATATTGGCTCACCAAAAGGCATACGATCATTATAAAGAACACTAGGATATAAACTATTTACGTCTAAGACAAGACCTTCACCTACTTCACAACCTTTATAACAATCATTAAGGTAAGTGAAACCACCTTTATAACTCTTACGTATATCTTGGTCTATTTCATAAGGTAAAACAGGAAAATACTTATTAAAGTATTTATTCTTCTTTTTATAAAAGTCCAATGCACAAGCACCTATTGTCATTTTATTAAGACCTTCATCAAATAGAAACTTTAAAGCTCGAGCCATTATTTCAACGTCATTTCGAATATAGTCAACTTCTTCTTCTGTTAGTATATGTCCTATCGGTCTAAAAGCTTTATAATCTATTTTAAGTTTACGTATTGGTAAATCAAACGCTTTCGCTATTTTATCTACACTAAAGTTAAGTAATTTTAAACTATCTTGTATTGTTACTTTATTCGTCTTTGATTTTTTAACAGTAAAGTATATTTCAATTGAGTAAAACATTCCTGTGTCACTTATTAAACAAGTAAATGTCTTGTCACGTTTTTCTTTTTTATCTTCAATTAATTCATAACCATTCTTTAAAAGATAAGAGAAAATATACTCACCATCAAATTTTAAATTGTGAAACCAGATTTTATAATTCTCTTTTGTATTCTTACAAAAGTCAATAAAGCTTTCAATATTATTACCATATTGAAAGTTATTGATATTTCCTATTTCACATAAAGCGTAAGCCCACACACGACAGTCGTTAGCGTCCGTTGTCGTTTCAAAGTCAGCTGTAAAACACTTCATCGATAATCTTTTAAAATTGTATTCATATTATCTAATAAGTTGTCATATAAATTCGCTACGTCTTCTTTAAAATTTTTTGGATCTCTTTTTCCGTCAACTGTTACATAGTAATAGTTGGCTACGTCTTTTATACTTTTTTCATTTATATATAAATCATAAAATTTCTCTGGGTCTATTTCCATTAGTTTTAATTTTATTTTATTTAGTTTTTCTTCATCATATCCTACGTGATAACCTACGTCGGTCATCATCTCCAGATAATTAAGTTTAAAGTTTTCCGCTAGATAGTTTCTATCCATACCTATCTTTTGTAATAATTCACGATATCTAAATAATTCATCAATAGGCATGTCTTCAATATTCTGGTTTACTTTTTGATACCTTGCTAAAAGGTTTAAATAGGCAGTATCACCCATTTGAGCGAAAGTTCGAGCAACTTCTTTACCAAGTAACTTTGGTTTAGTTTCTTCATAAAACTTAATTTCTTTAGTTATCTTACGTTTAAGTCTAGCTTTTTCACCTTTAAGTTGATTATATTCATAACTAGATAGAGCATATCCTTTGTTAGTTATTATTGTTTTTTCTGCGCCACGTTCATTAAACTTTTTAAGATTATCTAGTCTTCTTTTTAAATCACGTCTAGTCCAGGATATTTCCATTAATTCATCTTTAGTTACTTTTTGTGGTAATAAATAATTACTTCCTGCACGAGCTAGTCTTGATATCTTATTATTGTATCGTCTTAAAGTATCATCAATTTCTTTATTCAATTTTTTATCATATCTAATTTTACTATATTGTCGTATAACACTTGTTGTTTCTCTTACACTTTCAAACCTAACCCTGTTCCTCATTAATACCACCACCTTAATTTATTTAAAAGAAAAGGTATAGATTAATCTATACCAATGTAAGTGTTAAACTTGTCTTACCATTTCCAATTGGACGTTTAGCAACTTTAACCTTGATACCTTCTTCCCAAGTAGGCATTCCATAGATAGCAAAAATCTTTTTCATAATATTAAATATTCCGTATGATCCAGTTGCATAAGTTTGTCCAGATACGTCGAATAGTATCGTTCTATATTTCTTTTTAGTTTCACCAGTTTCATCATCAACTACTTCTTTTTCTTCAACGTATACGTCCTTGATTGTAATTTCTTGACCTACACAGTCATTAAGTAGTGCGTCACAATTTTCTAGTGCGTTAAATAGTTCTTTCTTTTCTTCACTTGAGTTTGTTAATTTAGAGCAATAAACAGCTCCAACATTTCCATTAAATAAAGTCATTTCATTTTTTTCCATAATTATTACCTTCCTTCTTCACTAATATTATTTAAATTTTTTAATGTTTCACATACAGTATTATATATTACCGCTGTCATTTGTTTTTCATTGTCATTACCTTTATCGTAGCCTTGCATTTTAATTTCAACATTACAAGAGTTTGTATCATCTTTTTTGTCTTTAATTTCAATTATAACTTTAGTCAAGTATTGGATCCTCCTTTCTTTTAGTTTAGTGTATTAAATACACCGTGTAACTAGTGAATTAATAATTAAAAGGAATTATGATTTTTAATTTATTAAGATAATATAAGATAAGGGGTTTCACTAGCTACACGCTATATTTAATATAGCGTTTATTTATTACTTAAATCAGTTAATTTATAAATATTGTATTCTTTAATGATAACTATATTATCAAATAAAAAACTTCGTATTTCATCAATAGTTTTAAATTCTTTTTCGTTGCGTTTAACAAAGTGTAGATATTTACTTTTAGTATAGTATATTAATATATATTTCATTATTTACGACGACCTCCACGTCCTTTTTTACGTCCACATGGCATATCACATTCACAACCTTCCTGGATATTATTTTCTTTCTTTTCATCAATTCTTATAAACTTTTTAATTGTTGCTAAATGAATATCATTAATTCTTTTTTCAAGTTGTAAAAGTCTTTCCTCAAGTTCTTTGTAATCTTGTTTATATTCTATGTATAAATAATATAACAAAGAATACATTATAATGTAAAGTATGCTACAAGTAATTATCACAAATATCATTCTTTATCACTACCTGTTTTTATAAATGCTTTTAATTTTTTATCATATTTATTAAGCTGTTCATCTAATATAAGTACATCGTGAACTATTTCTTCAATTATATTTAGTTCATCATAATTACATTGTTCTAACTTATCATTTAAAATTTCAATTGTTTTTGATATTCCATAAAATTCTATTTCAGTTTTAAAATCATTACTACTAAACATCTTTATCACTTCCTTTTAGAATATCTAATAATTCTTTTGGACTTGCATTTATTTCATCAAACATACATATTGTTTCATCTTCACATTTATAAATGTTTGTATTTTTCCTTATATATTCTATTGCTTTATTTATTCTTTCTTGTAATTCGTTACTTTCAGTTGCAAGTTCTTCACTTACATTTGCGTCATATTCCATTCGTTTCCATAATTCTTCAAATATCTCTGCCGTCGTGTATTCTTTCATTCTTATCACCTCGAGTTTTCTCTTTCCATAATTGTTGGATAAATTTGTCTTTCTTTTTGTTTTCCGTAATTAGATAATTAAATAAAATTGATAATATTTCATCTATTAAATCATTACGATCTACTTCTTTTTCGTCTTCCATAACTTCTTTTTCTTGCGTTCCTTCCTAATTTTATTAATTCTTCGGTGCTATGGTTTTCAACTACGTGTTGAAGACTAGCTCCGTATTTATCTATCTGGTAATTTACTATCCTTTTATATAAATCACCCAGATAATAATCAATCTTATATTTATCCCTTATCTTCTTACAAAAGTCATAACTGTTATTAAATGTTGTTTCTTTTTCTTTTTCAAATATCATACGTTCAATAAATTCATTATTCATCATAACCACCGTATACACCTAGAAAAAAGAAACATAACATACTTACTAACATACATAAAGCATTTTTGATAAATAGTAGTGTATTACTATCACTATCACAAACACCAAAAAATAAACTAACTAATAATAACAACCAAAGTACAATTCTAACCCATAATCTTAATCTAATCTTTTTCATCTTTTAACACTTCCTTAATATATAATCTTATACTATCAACCACTTTACGCCCTGAAATGTTAAATTGTAAATAATGTATATCTAATGTTGTTAAAATGTTTACTAATACACTTTTATATTCTTCATTCATTTTATTCACCTACAAAATCGTGACTATGAAAACTAATGTCAATCATTTGTTCGTCATATAAAAGTGATAGTATCATGTATAAATATTTCATTGTTTTATCTGGATCACCATTTATAAAATCATCTTCAAATAAAACAATATTCTTTAAACCAACCCTTACTGTAATATAATCAATACTTTTCATTTTTCCTTACCTCCTATCTCTTACACTCTAATCATACAATAAGTGATTTTTAAAAGTCAACAAAAATTTAAAAATAATTTTTCATTGACGTCAACGTGTAAAGTTGACTAAATTTTAATATTATTTTATAATATTATTGTGAGGCGACAAGCTATTCACATTACTTAACTCGGTAGCTATTATTCAAATTAAAGTAATTGTATAGTACGTAATCAACGTGAAGAGCGTGTACTTGCATATTCTCGTGATAGAGTGCTTTAAAATAATAGATATACTGAGTTTTATTTTTAAATTATGGAGGTAACATGAAAGAAGAAAACTCAATATTTTTAAACTTTAATAAAATTTTATCTTACGGATCATTTATTACTTTTTGTTTAGCCGAGCGTGGCGTTGGTAAAACTTTCGGCGCTAAAGAATTCATTGTTAACCACTTTAAAAAGACAGGTAAACAAACAATTTATTTAAGACGTTATAATAAAGAATTAAATGAAGCTTTAATGAAAAAATCAATACCTATCTTTTTCGACCAGATAAAAGATAAATTTCCAGATGATAAACTTTCTAACTCTAAAGAGCTATTATATTGCAATAAAAAAGTTTGTGGTTTTGGTCTTGCTTTATCAACTAGTAATATCTTAAAATCAGCAACATTTGAAAATGTTGATACAATAATATATGATGAATTCTTAATTGATAAAGGCTGTTATCATTACTTACAAAATGAAACAACCGCTTTCTTTGAATTCATAGAAACGGTATTTCGTTTACGTAATGGTCGTGTTTTATGTCTTGGTAACGCTATTAGTATAACTAACCCTTATTTCATTGACCTTGACCTTACACTTCCATATAACAGTGAATATAAAATATTTAAAAAAGATGATAAAGGTCAACCGTTAATAATGGTGTACTATGGTAAAAACCTTGCTTATCGTGAAGCTAAAAAGTCCACCAGGTTTGGTCAATTAATCGAAGGTACTAAATACGGTAAATATGCAATCGATAATGAAATGTTAAGGGATAGCAAAGCCTTCCTAAGTAAAAAGACTAAAGACGCTAAATTCTTCTTTATCTTTAAACTTAACGGTAAAAATATTGGTATCTGGATAGACTATAAATTATCTAGAATGTTTATTTCATACGACTATGATCCTAAATGTCCTATCATCTTTTCAATTAGTAGTGAAGATCATGACGAGGGTACTATCCTTTTGCGTGTCCGTTCATCATCACTCTTTAAATCAATTTTAGAGTTCTATCGAAACGCAAGCCTCTACTTTGAAAACCAACAAATCAAAAATCAAGTTATGAATGTATTGACTAGATACTTAACGTACTAGTCTTTTACTTTACACTCTTTACACTTGACGTAAAGTTTTGTGAAATTTGTGT
>ODAJ014782008.1_pt1 | contig 13388 bp, 11 predicted proteins | sample 1539241 | NCBI WGS metagenome assembly ODAJ01 (sample SAMN02144231, study PRJEB22623) | gut metagenome | biome: sheep rumen | host: Ovis aries | place: New Zealand | reverse complement strand
TAGTACTTTTGCATCGGAATTCCCGGTAGTCCCTGACGCAAGTCAAACTATCGGGTGTCGTTTTTATAGTACCCTTGCGTTCAAATTCGGTCGCAAAGGTACTACTTTTTTCTGACATATGCAAGAATTTTATCATTTTTATCGGCCTTCATTTCATCATTAGAAAGTTTTTGGAAACTATTGGAAAAATCGATGTAAACATCGGGTAAAACCCGTGTGAACGAAAGTGAAAATTTGAAATATTAACCCGCTGTTCAGGAGCTGAAAACAGCACCAAAAAGGCTTATAGGAGAACCGGGGGTTCGAATCCCTCACTTTCCGCAAAGAAAAAGAACGATTTGTCTGTCTGAGTTTACTCAAGCAAGCAAATCGCTCTTTTTTCTTTGAACAAGGTGCCATCGGCAGGCTTTAGAGGATGGCTCCCGGCGGCGGACTGGCTGAGCCTGCGGAACTACATCTTGCAGTAATCTCTATCACTCCCCTTCCCCGGCTGACAGGGGGAGGGGGTGGACGGTGCTCGCTTTGGCACCAAGCTTGACCAGCTTGCGCGCTGAACCCAGCACGCTCTGACCCGAAGTGGCTTTCTTCGATACCGACTCATAGGCCTCGTTCACCTTCTCCAGACGTTTACCCAGATCATTGAATTTCTCCATGAAATCCCCTACCCTGTTCAAAAGCTCCTCCGCCGTGTCGCAGATAGCTTTGTTGTTGGCATTCTGTTTGATCGTCGTCCATGTCACCTGAACTGCCCGTAGTGCCGCATACAGGTTCTGCTCACCCACGATAAATACACCTTGGTTCATCGCCTCGCGCCAAAGGGTCGGATCTGCAGATAAAGCCAACTGCAACGCACCATCCACCGGCACGAACATCATCACAAAATCAACACTCTGACGGGGAGAACGGACATAGGCGGCATAGTTCTTCTTTGACAACTCTTTGACATGGTTGCGCACACTGCGCAGATGACCCGCAAGAGCCACGGAGCGCCCCTGATCGTCATCCGCGTTGGTGTAATCCACAAAAGCATTGAGCGACACTTTCGAGTCGATGATCAGATCACGCGTCTCGTCCAGATGCAGGATAATATCGGGCTGCATGCGACGCGAAGACTCGTCCGAAACGATGATATTTCCCGCCGCATCGCGGAGATACTCCTGCGCGTCGTATTCGAGCCCGCGCTCCAGACCGATGGAGGTCAGAAGCGATTCGATCTTCTGCTCACCCCAGTTGCCCTGGGTCTTGTTCTCGGAGGTAAGGGCATTGCTCAGCCTCTCCGCACTGTCGGATACCTTCATCGTGGTGGAGACAAGAGTGGCGATCTTCTCCTTGATGGCCTCCGTGGAGGTCTCCTGAGTCGAGCGGTTCTCCTTGAGAGCTGTCTCCATCCGCTGGATGGTGTCTTTCAGCGGAGAGACGATCTGTTGCATATGGAGACTGTTGGACTCCTGCAACTCGCTCTGCCGCTGACGGAGCATTTGCTCCGTGGTGGCTTTCATCTCTGCAGACACCTTCGCTAACATCTCCTCGTAGCGTTGTTGCTCGGAGAGAAGTGCCTGCTGATGATGGTTCTCAAGGGATGCTATGGCTTCACGATGCGCCTGCTCCTTGGCGGATAGCAACTCTTGGGCGTAAGTCCGGGCTTCCTCTTTGGCTTGACGCATATGGGCGCGGAGCAACAGATAAACCGCCCCGCCGGACAAAATCATTCCTGCTACAAAAGAAATCAAAATCTCCATATTATTCACCTTTCATCTTACATCATTCACTTTTGTCCCATCATTGGGACAACCACTTACAACTTTACATCATCCACTGTTGTCCCATCATTGGGACAACAGATATTCATTATTCACTATCTCCTCCGCCACTTGCTCGATCGTACGGCTCCCGTCGTTGAGGACACAGATGTCCGCTCTCCGACGCAGTTCGTCATCGGACAACTGGTGTTCCATCCGTCGAAGGACATCCGCTTCCGTCATGTTCTTGTCCCTTGCCAACACGCGTGCCAAGCGTATCTCGCGCGGAGCCAACACCGCTATCACACAGTCGCAGAGGCTGTCTATACCGCTCTCAAAGAGGATAGCCGACTCCACCAGTAGCGGACGCTTCGGGTAGGCGAGGATATCCGCTTTCACCACCGGGTGCACCAGACCATTGAGCTTCTCCAGCAGGGAGGGATCCGATTTGAGTTTGGATAGCACCGCCTCCGGCTGATAGCGGTCATGCCGATAGACCTCCTTACCTAACAACTGTTCCACCTCGTGCCTCAGCGAGAGGTCGGACACCAACAGACGCTTTGCCTCGTCGTCGCTCAGATAGAGGGTATAGCCATACTCCGCCAGACGGCGTGCTATGGTCGATTTGCCACTCCCGATACCTCCGGTGATACCGATGATACCTGACCGGCCGATACTCTCTAAAACCCTTTCACTCTTTGACCGTCCCACCACAGATATTAATTATTCATTATTTCATCATCCACTTTTGTCCCATCATTGGGACAACCCCCATTATCCATCAGAACTGGAAATAGATAAACGGCTGCGCCTCTGCCATCACAAACTGGTAGATCACCACGATCGTCACCACCACTACGCCCACCATCAGCGGTAACGGCATCCGTGCAAAATAGAGGCGGTAGTATTGTTTCCATTTGGCAGGCAGCCAGTGGATGATCATTCCTAAGACAAACGCCCATACCACGGTGCGGTACTCATGGCAGAAGGGAGCAATGATCGAGTTGTCCCAGGCACCGCCGATCTGATTGACCATGTTCTTTGCCGTCTCCCATGCCACCTTGTTAGCCGTAGCCGGATCCAGATTGGAGCCTGAACGGAAGAAGAGACGGGTAAACGTGATAAAGGTGAATGTCTGCAACACTGCCCACGCCGTAGCCATATAGCCCGGCAGAGAGCGGAGGTGTCCCATCGCAGGCACGGCTGCACGCGCCTTGGCAAGCAGACCGTATTCCTCCAGAAGAAAATAGACATACCGCACCAGCGTTCCCGCCCAGACGATAGCCGTCCAGACGGCAAACATGTTGATCACAGGCTCAGGATCGATCATATGCCAGACAAGCAAAACCAACAGTCCAGCCGTCATCAGACAGTAACGCAGATGCCAGTTCATGATACGCCAGAACTTGTTGACGATCATGCCGATGCCGTTGATACCTCCCCAGATCACAAAGTTCCAACTCGCACCATGCCACAAACCGCCAAGAATCTGGGTGATAAATGAGTTTAGGTTGGCATAGAGGAGTTTGCGGTGGGAGGGATACCGCTTGGTCGCCCAGGCAATCACTGCCGCCAAAACGGCAATAACAATCAGCCCCCACCAGGAACCGGTCAGCACCAAGGTCACCAAACCGATGATAATCATCCATATGACAGTACCCGCTCCCATGGAGCGGTTGCCGCCCAGCGGAATATAGAGATACGACTTGAGCCACGAACCGAGACTGATATGCCAACGCCTCCAGAACTCCTGAGGGTTTTGGGACTTATAGGGCGAGTTGAAGTTCTTGGGCAGATAGAAGCCCATGAGCATCGCCACACCGATAGCTATATCCGTATATCCGGAGAAATCGGCATAGACCTGCAAGGAGTAGGCAAAGAGTGCAAAAAGGTTCTCAAAACCGCTGAAGAGCAACGGATGACCGAAAACACGGTCGATGATATTCACCGCCAGAAAATCGGAGAGGATAATCTTCTTCGCCAAACCGTTCAGTATCCAGAACACCGCCAGACCGAACTGTCTCCGGCCGAGATAGAACGGCTTGTAGAGCTGAGGTATAAAATCCGCCGCACGCACTATCGGACCTGCCACCAGTTGCGGGAAGAACGCTACATAGAAACCGAAATCAAGCAGGTTCTTGACGGGCTTGATATGTCCGCGGAAGACATCCGCCGTATAGGAGATGACCTGGAAGGTGAAGAACGATATGCCTACCGGCAACACGATCTGGTCAACCTTGAACAGACCCGACTCGCTAAAGCCGTTACCTACATATGCGAAGATGTCAAACACCCGGAAAGAGGCACCAAAAAGATCGTTGACCATATTGGTGAAGAAATAGGCGTATTTGAAATACACCAGTATGCCGAGGTCGATCACCACCGAGAGGATAAGCCATGCCTTCGCCCTGTTGCGCCGCTCGCGGTTGCGATAGACCTGTTGCGCAATAAGCCAGTCGCTGCAGGTGACGAAAAGCAGGATAAGCAGAAACAAGCCGCTGGTCTTGTAGTAGAAGAACCAGCTCACGAACATCAGATATACATTGCGCAAGTGCATCCTTTTGCGGGACTGCTCACCATGGCAACCGTATTGTATGATCAGCGCAAAAAGCGCATAAACCAACGCAAAGAACGCCCAGAAATAGAACTGCGTGAAAAGCAGAGGGCTGTCCTGATTAAATGCAAATATATGTTTGAAGAACTCCATCTGTACTTGTTTTTTTATTACAAACGCCCTTTATTCCCTTTAGTCATCTGTCTCCCTTTCTCCAGCCACTGCGCAAGCAACGTAGCCGCCTTGACGGCACCGCTGGGCGTGAAGTGGATTCCGTCATTCCCTGCTAGGTTCTGGTTCTGCCATGTCAGCATACTGTTGCGTCCGCCCATGGCATGATACAGGGAGAAATAGCCGATACGCTCTTCCTGCGCCATCCGGAGCAGTTTACGGTCCATATATGCCACACCTTCGTTGCTCTGCGACTTGCCGCCGCGACGAACCAACATGTCACTCGGACCGATGAACAGGATCGAGGCTTCGGGTGCACACTCCTTCATCATCTGCACCTGCTTGCGCAACTGCTCCACAAAATGGCTGATCGTGGCATGGCTGTTGTTGCCGATGGCATTGCCGCCGAACTGCAAGATGATAAGACGGGTGTTGGTTGCCTGATAATAGTCGGCACACTGCTGGCGGTTCATAGAGGTGAAGACTGCGCCGGCGCATCCACGCATCGGTATGTTATCCACCATCACACCCGTAGGCGTCTCCAGCGAGAAACCGTAAACCTTGCCCTTGCCGGCAAAAGCCAGTGACACTGAACGGGTACTGTCAGGAAGAGTGATCAGTTGTTGGGAATGGACTGTCTGCCCCTTTGCCGTCATGGTGATTCCGGGGTCGGCTACCAGACGGGCACGGGTGAAGAAACGCTCCGTAGCCGTAGAGTCGCTGCCGGAAGAGACACGCACCTCTATGCGTTCCGAACCGGAGACGAGACTGTTGTCCATGGTTGCTACCTGGCCCATCACGCCATACAAGCCGTCGGAACGGCGGAAGTCCCTGGGACCATAGACCATGTGCCGGCGCGGTCCCTGTTTGGCTGTCTGACGGACACCGTTGATATAAAGTCCCTGCGTCACGGTACGCATGGCTATAGTCTGGTGCAAGGGCAAAAGTCCTACACCTCCCCCACCGAAACGCGACTGCAGATCGCGGCGTAAGGTCATTGACATACGATCCTCTTCTATCTGCGAATCGCCATAGTGCACCACACGCACCGCCTTGGTACGGGTACTGTCCAGCGAACGATAGAACGAACTGAGATAATAACGGGTGTCGGTAACTGTATCCACCACATCGGATTCTATGGCCACGGGGGCGACAGTGTCCACCGAAGCCAACGGCTCATCCGGATCGGATGCCGTCGTATCCGCCTCCAACTCTAACATCTCGCTCATCGTAGGCCACTGGAGATCCAGATGAATACCTCCTTCTGGCACTACCAGCGAGAAGAAAGCCAAGATAGCTATCACCAAAAAATATAAGCCTGCTATCTGGCTGGGTTTCATTGATTTCATTATTTACGCCAAAGTTCTTTACTAAACAACAATAATACCGTGAAGATCTCCAGACGGCCGATGAGCATTACAAACGTCATCGTCCATTTGGCTACCGACGGATAGTTAACATACGAACCTAAGGGACCGAACTGACCGATAGACACGCCTACATTGCCTATACCGGAGACCGCTGTCCCGATAGCCTCGTCAAACGCCACTCCGGAGGCGCAGAAGACCAGAGAAGCCGAGATGATTATCACAATGTAGAAAAACATGAATGCCATGACATTACTCGTGGTCTGCTCGCTGACCGTACGGCCGTTGAAACGGACTGGAATGACGGCATTGGGATGGACACGCCGCTTCAGTTCGGTCATCGCCGACTTGGCAAAGATGCCTATGCGCACCCATTTGATACCACCGGCAGTAGAGCCTGACGAGGCACCGGTGAACATCATAAAGAACACAAACGCCCATAGCAGTTTAGGCCAGGTCATATAGTCCGAGGCGGCGAAGCCGGTACTGGTGACTGCCGATGTCACCATGAAGAACCCCTTGCGCAGCGCCCTCTCCGCCATTCCGGCTGTAGGCATGTCAAATGCCACACGCCGCCAGTCGTGCTCCAAACCGTAGTGGATAAACAGCCCCGTTGCCAGAAACACTGTAGCCACTATAACCGCTATCGAGTACCAACGCGACTCCTCGTCCTTGAAGATTCGGGAAGGACGGCCGCGGAACAGAAGGATGAGCTGTGTGAAATTCAGACCCGACAGGAACATGAACACCGCCGTTGTCCACTGGATAGCGGCATTGTAGTCGATCATGGAGTTGTTGCGGGTGGAGAAGCCTCCGGTAGAGATCGTTGACATCGAGTGGCAGAGGGCGTCGAAAGAAGGCATGCCTTCCCAAAAAAGCAGTGCCGTCTGTCCGGCTGTAAGCAGGATATAGGTCACCCACATATGTTTCGCCGTGTCGGCTATGCGGGGACTCAGTTTCTCATAACTGACACCTGTCACCTCCGCCGAATAAAGTTGCATGCCGCCCAAGCCGAACATCGGCAGGATGGCTACCGACAGAACTATTATTCCCATTCCCCCTATCCATTGCATCATGGCGCGCCAGAGGAGTACCGAACGGGGCAGACTCTCAACATCGGCGCAGACGGTGGCACCCGTCGTGGTGAACCCCGCCATGGTCTCGAACCAACAGTCGGTCAGGGAAGGCAACACGCCGCTCAACCAGAAAGGCAACATTCCGAAGACGGAGAACACCACCCACACGGATGCCACGATGACATACCCTTCGCGCTCACCTACCTTTTTCTGCGCTCCCCTGCCTGCCAGAAGGAAGACATGCGCCGCAAGATAAGTCAGCACCGTTGACACCAGCCAGGCGCCGAAAGACGGCTCCTCGTTGAGCCACGCATAGAGCGTCGGAACCGCCATGAATAGCGATTCAATCACCATCAGCGCACCCAGGGAGCGGAATACTATTTTGCCGTTAAATACCTTTGTCATTTGAAGAACCGTTCCAGTTTACGCAACGCATGACTTTTACAGAACACCACCACCTGGTCGCCGGGCAAGATCCGGGTGTCACCATTGACGAGGATACCCTCACCGGCACGGACTATACCGCCTATATTGGCATCCGAAGGCAGATCCAGATTCTTGATACAGTCGGAGGTGATCGGCGCTCCCTCTTTGGCAGCGAACTCCACCACCTCGGCATCGGCATTCGCCAGATTGCGGACATTTGCCCCTAAAAGCATCTGGTAGATATACGAGGCGGTTATGGTCTTCTTGTTAAGCACTGCCCCTATATCCAAGCCCTCAGCCATGGGGATATAATCAATACTCTCTATCTCGGCGATGGTCTTGCGCACACCAAAGCGTTTGGCAGCAAGGCAGGCAAAGATATTACTCTCACTGCTCTCCATGACCGCCACCACGGCGTCCGCATCCTGGATCCCTTCGTTGATAAGGGTCTCCATGTCGGATGCCTCGGCATGGATCACCAGAGCATCCGGAAGTTTCTCGGATATATACTGGCATTGCTTGCGGTCAGGCTCGATGATCTTCACCTCCTTGCCCTCCGGAAGCGACATGACCGCTTTGAGGGTAATCCTTCCGCCGCCGAAGAAGACAATGTTCTTGATCTCGCGCTTGGGTTTGCCCATCTGCTCACGCATGAAATGGATCTGCTCCCTGGTGCAGATGGCATAGACCAGATCGCCCTCCTGCACACAATCGTCACCGTTAGGGATGATTGTCTCGTTAAGACGCTTGATCGCCACAATGCGGTAGTTGCCGTGGCTGTAATACCCCGAACGGAAAGGTTTCCCGATAACCGGCGCACCGGTTCTGATCTTCACCACGCAGAGCTCCAAAGCCCCTTCACAGAGGGTGAAATGGTAGCGCATCCAATTGGTACGGAGCGACTCGACGATGTTATTCGCCGCCAAGACCTCCGGATAGATCAGATGATTGAGTCCCATCTTCTCGAAGAACTTGCGGTTCTCAGGCAACAGGTACTCGTAGTTGTCTATCCGCGCCAAGGTGCGCTTGGCACCTAAGGAGTTGGCTATCAGACAGGCGGTCATATTCTCCGTCTCATGAGGGGTAACGGAGATGAAGAGGTCGCAGTTCTTCACCCCCAGGTCATTGAGGTCATGAATAGAGGTGGGATTGCCGACCTTGGTCAGTATATCGTATGTGGCACTCAGGTCGCCCAGATTCTCAGCCGACTCGTCGAGCAGACTGATCTCCATATTCTCGCGGGAGAGCAGTTTGGCCAAGTGTGTGCCTACTTCTCCAGCACCTGCAATAATGATTCGCATAATCCGTCTTTGTCAAGTTTCAATAATTGGTATAACTCTCTGGTAGAGCCGTGCTCTACAAACTGGTCGTGGACACCGAGCCGCACCACGCGTTTGGCATAGCCATGGTCAGCCATCCACTCCAGTACCGCGCTACCCAATCCTCCGGAAACCATACCGTCTTCGAGTGTGACGATGGTCTCGTAGCGTGAAGCGACCTCCGTGAGCAACTCCTCGTCGAGCGGCTTGAGCCAGCGCATGTCGTACAAGGCTATCTCCCCTTTGCCGGCATCCCGGAGGGCTTTGATTGCCTCCATCGCCGTGTTGCCCAAAGCTCCTAAGGAGAGGACTGCCACCTTGTCGCCGGAGAGCAGCCGGACACCTTTGCCATAGACAACGGGGGAACTCTCCTCCGTCACAGGGGTACGTCCGCGGGGATAGCGGATAGCCACAGGACCGGATAGATGCTCTGCAAGCAACAACATTGCCTTGAGGTCTCCGGCGGTACGGGGGGCACATATCTGCATGTTGGGAATAGGACGCAGGTAGCCCAGGTCGAGCAGACCATGGTGGGTAGCGCCGTCGTTGCCTACTATGCCGGCACGGTCGATACAGAAGACCACGTGCAGGTTCTGGAGGGCGACATCGTGCACAATATTGTCATATGCCCGCTGCAGGAAAGTGGAATAGATATTACAATAGGGCAGAAGACCTTCCTTCGCCAAACCGGCAGAGAAAGTCACTGCGTGCCCTTCGGCTATACCGACATCGAAGACGCGCTCCGGCAGTTCTTTCTGCATGATGGACATGGAGCAGCCTGACGGCATGGCAGGCGTTATACCGACAATCTTCCTGTTCGCCTTCGCCATCTCCAGCAACGTGGTACCAAAAACCTCCTGCCAAAGCGGCGGATTGCTTGCTTTGGTATTCTGCTGATTGTCTTTTTGTGGATTGTCACTCAGCCGTTCGCCGGTAGTGACATTAAACTCACCGGGTGCATGCCAGACGGTCTGGTCGTTTTCTGCCGGGGCATAGCCTTTACCCTTCTTGGTGATGATATGCAGAACCTTCGGTCCTTTGTGGTTCTTTATCTCGTTGAGTATCCTGACCAGTGCCACGACGTCGTGCCCGTCAGTCGGACCAAAATAGCGGATGTTAAGTCCCGTAAAGATATTATTGCCTTGCCGGGAGAGGGATGCCTTGAGGTTATTGAACCGGCGGAGCAGTATCTGCCTTTTGTGTTCGTCCACAAGGTGCATCCGTATAGCGAGGCGATAGAGACGCCACCGCCATTTGTTATATCCCCTGGAGGTCGTGAGATCCACGAGGTACTGGGTAAAGCCTCCCTTCAGCGGGTCTATCGCCATATGGTTGTCATTGAGGATGATAAGAAGGTTGTTCTTGTCCATCGAGGTGTTGTTGAGTCCCTCAAACGCCAGACCTCCCGTCATGGCTCCGTCACCGATGACTGCAACCGTCTTACGGGGCTGTGTCCCGTCCTGCTCTGAGAGCATGCGGTCGGCGATGTCGATGCCGAGAGCGGCAGAGATGGAATTGCTTGCGTGCCCGGCTATAAAAGCATCGTGCTCCGACTCGGCAGGGTTAGTGAAAGGCGACAGTCCTTTGAACTGCCGGTTGGTATGAAAACGATCCCTTCTGCCGGTAAGGATTTTATGGGCATACGCCTGGTGCCCGACATCCCATACGAGGTGGTCGGCAGGGGAAGAGAAGACATAATGCAATGCCACCGTGATCTCCACCGTACCGAGTGAAGAGGCGAGGTGTCCGGGGTTGTGGCTCAGTTCGTCGATGATAAACGACCTGAGTTCCGCGCACAAGTCCGGCAGTTGCTCCACCTTGAGTTTCTTGAGATCCTCCGGCGAATTGATATGAGTGAGATATTTATATTCCATACATGTTCATACGTGACATGTTCATACGTTCATACGTGCATATTCACATCACACGTGCGTATTCACACGCGCACACGCGTACATAGCATACCAAATCGCACACCTTTTTCATGGGCATGCGATTTGGTGATAACAATACTCCTTAGAGCGAAGTGCGTTGGGTAGCTGCGTAGTTGATCTTCAGCGCCGAAACGGCACGCAACTCTTGTTTTATATCATTGATAATACCCATACGGGTTTCCTTGTCCGCCTTGATCGAAACGGTCATTTTGGGTTTATCCTCCTCGTTCATGTTCGAACTCTCATTGAGGATATACTCACCGATTTCGGAAGTCTCGGCGAAAGCGTCGTCGAGCTGAATACGAGATTCAGTACCGGCTTGCTTGCGGAACTCCTTGGTAGGTGTACCAACGTAGATATAACGCACCAGTGATTTCTTCTCCAGTTTGGTCAACTCCGTTGCCTGCGGGGTGGTGAAATTGACCTTGTAGGTAACCTCTTTCATGGATGTTACTGACATGAAGAAGAAGAGCAACATAAAGATGATATCAGGGAGAGACGACGTGTTGAGTGCCGGCATCTCGCGTTTGTCATTTCTACGAATCTTAGCCATAATCAGTTTCCTCCATAATTTTTAGGTTCTGCCTCCGAAATCTTCTGGGGGTAAAGTTTCTGGATCTGCTTTTGTTGCTCTTCCTCCAGTTCGTTGTAGCTAAGATGATAGTATTTCTTAGCGCACTCTTCGCGGAGTTCGTTGTAAGCAGCCACGAGTTCGTTCTGAACGTCCAGATAAGCCTGGTACTCGGTATCTACGTCATTCTGTACGGAGATGACGTGATCCTTGGTGTACATCACTTTTCCGATAGGCGCTCCGAAATCCTCCTCCACCCGTTTGGGCAGATGCTCCTCGTCGTTCTCATTGAGGATAAACTCTTTTGCCTTCTCCCTGAGCTCTTTGACGTTCATCAGTTCGCCCTGAACCATGAGTTGGTTCTCGGAGTTGATTTTGACTACCATCAGGTTGCGCTTGTTGATATCCGTGTTCTCGACTTTCTGATCGGGAGGGATAGGCGCAGGCAGACGGCGAGCCAGACCCTGGTTAACATCCATGGAGGTCGTCACCAGGAAGAAGATCAATAGCAAGAAAGAGATATCCGCCATCGAAGAGGCATTTATCTGTGGGATTTTCTTTGCCATAATGAATGATTTACTTATTCAGCGTTTTTGTATAAATCCAGCCACCAAGTACAGTGAGGATAGTACCACACAGGAGGCAGTAACAGAGATAAATCATCATATCACTGAGTTGTGCCCAGAAACCTTCGTTATCGTGGCCTTCATAGCCGACGATCTCGACCTTCTCTGCAGAACCAAGGAGCCAGCAAACAGCTACGAGCAACACGAAGCCGCAGATAACAGCGGTGTAAGAGATAGCTTTCTTCTTGTTGTTCTTCCAAAGCTGTACATAGTTCACGCATACGAAGCAAAGGGTGATAGCGAACACAAGCGCCAAGAGGATATAGTTCCAGTAGAGGAACAGGTCTGTGAAGCGTGGTACTCCGAGCTCATCGCCGGCTACCACATGGACCTCTTCGCTCATTCCGCCGAGGTAGAACATTACCGAAACGATAATGCCTATCACCATCAGGGCGAGCAGAGACCACGATGCCAGTTTTTTATAATCCTTCATAATTGCTTCCAATCTATAGGTTTAAGGGAAATCTTATTTCTTGTTAGCCTCAGCGTACTCTACTACCAAGTCAAGCAGGCTGATAGAGCTGTCTTCCATCTCGTTTACCAGACCCTCGATAAGGCTGAGGATATAGTTGTAGAAGATCTGAAGTACGATAGCGATGATCAAACCGAGAAGAGTGGTCAACAGAGCGACCTTGATACCGCCGGCAACGACTGTAGCGGAGATATCACCTACCTGCTGGATCTTATCGAAAGCCTCGATCATACCAATGATGGTACCCAAGAATCCGAGAGACGGAGCGATAGAGATGAAGAGTGAGATCCAAGAGAGGTTCTTCTCCAGAAGACCGAGTTGTACGCCACCGTAGCTGGAAACAGTCTTCTCAACAACCTCGATACCCTCATCGTAGCGGCTCAATCCCTGATAGAAGATAGAAGCGACCGGTCCGCGGGTATTGCGGCAAACCTCCAGAGCGGCATTGACACCACCTTTCTTGAGAGCTGCCTCGATTTCCTCCAACAGTTTCTTGGTGTTGGTTTTGCTCAGTGAGAGATAGATGATACGCTCGATGCAGAGAGCCAAACCGAATACAAGACACAACAAGGTAGCCGCCATAAAGCCGGCACCACCTTCGATAAATTTAGTCTTCAAAGTCTTGTGCAAAGCAGGATGTTCAGCAGCAGCTTCCTCAGCAGGAGCCACAGTCTCTTCCTGTGCAGGAGCCTCCTCCTCGACAGCTGCAGTGTCGGTAGCAGGAACTTCTTGCTTAACTTCTTCTTGAGCAGGAGCAGCTGGAGCGTCCTGCGCCATTACAGCAACATTACCGAAAGTAATCATTGCGAGCACCGTAAGGGTTGCCAATAATTTTTTCATGAGATTAAAAAATTGAATTGTTGATATTTTTTGTTAATTGTGTTTTCCTTATAACGGCGGGGAGGGATTTCTCCACGGGGATTTCTTTTTTTCTCCACGGGGATTTCTTCGTAATCCCCACAGTCTGCCACGGGCATCCTGTGCAAGTATTTCATACCAACCGCTCACTCAAGCAAGCTTGGACTCGCTTTTGTTATGAAATCCTTTGCGGAGAGACGGGGATTCGAACCCCGGAAACCCTTTTGGAGTTTACACGCTTTCCAGGCGTGCCTCTTCAACCACTCGAGCATCTC
>ODAJ012098749.1_pt1 | contig 13396 bp, 8 predicted proteins | sample 1539241 | NCBI WGS metagenome assembly ODAJ01 (sample SAMN02144231, study PRJEB22623) | gut metagenome | biome: sheep rumen | host: Ovis aries | place: New Zealand | reverse complement strand
GCGTCCCGACCTCCGCTGCGGCATCTGCGGTGAGCATGGTGGTGAGCCCAGCTCCGTGAAGTTCTGCGCCAAGATTGGCATGAACTACGCATCTTGCTCTCCATTCCGTGTGCCTATCGCACGTCTGGCCGCCGCGCAGGCTGCTGTTGAGGAGTAAGAGCAAGACTCTCTGAAATATAATGATTGAGCGCAATTCCTGTCATGGGAGTTGCGCTCTTTTCTAATAGTTCTGCTGATAGTTTTTTACATCCATTTTGAAAAAATGTTTGGTTAGGAAGGATTTTCTTCTTACCTTTGCAGAGAGATGAAGAAGCTGACACTTGTATTCGCCCTTTTACTAACGTTGGTCTGCTGTACTACAGAGGCCGACCGCAACCGCATGCGTGCCGGCCTCGATAGTCTTAACCAGCGCAACCGCAACTACGAAACCCTCTCCATTGCAGAAGTGCAGCCTTATGTGGATTTTTTCACTCGTTACGGCACTGCCAACGACCGCGTGCTGGCTCATTATTTGTTGGGGCGTGCCTACTACGAGCACGGCGAAGCCCCCATGGCTCTCCAGTGCTACCACGACGCCATCGACTGCGCCGACACCACCATTCAGGATTTCGACTATGCACAACTGAGCCGGGTCTATGGCCAGATGGCAGAGGTATTTTATTATCAGGGGCTCTATAGGCAGCATTTGCAGTATGGACAAATGTCTGTCAGATATGCATGGAAAGGAAAGGATACTCTTCTTGCACTCATGAATTACGAGCAAGAGAGCTTTGCCTATAATAAGTTAGGAATGCAGGACTCTGCGATATTCATTGTAGAGGACGTCGCAGCAAAGTATGAACAATACGGATACCCATCAGATGCAGCTATAGCCTTAGGGACCATCATCAGAACCTTGACCACCATGGGAGAATATCAAAAAGCCAAGCAATATATGGATCTCTACGAATCCAAGTCGGGTTTGTTTGACACTCAGGGCAATATAGCAAAAGGACGAGAAATCTATTATAGAGTGAAAGGACTTTATTACTTTCACACCAATAAATTGGACTCTGCTGAATACTATTTCCGAAAGGAACTGCATGACGGTAAGGACTTTAATAACCAGAATGCAGCGGCATTGGGGCTTTCGGAGGTCTATAGGAAACAACTTCGTAACGACTCCTCAACAAAATATGCGACATACGCCTATGCTATGAATGATTCTGTATATGCTCATAATACAATACAAACTGTAGAACGCATGCAAGCCATGTATGACCATACTCGTCATCAGGAAGTAGCAAGACGTGAAACAGAGAAAGTCACCCAGGCAAATAGGCAATTACTGTTCAGTCTTATTGCACTTATGGCAACTTCCCTTGTTTCATCATGGCTTTATATCGGTCGCAAGCAAATAATTGAAAATCTTCACTCAACATCATCAGAACTGACTTCTGTCAGAGAAGAATTGACAGAGCTCCAACAAAACAGCTCAGCTGATCAACAGTCTATCTTAGAGAAAGAAAAGAGAATCAAGCAATTGGAGCGTAAATTAGGAAAATATGGCAAGTTGGTCTACTTTGGTACTGCGAAGGCAGAAAATGACTTACAGCTATCGCCCGGTTTTCAGAAGATTAAGGAAATGGCCTGTAAAGGACAGATGTTTCATGAAGAAGACTGGTCAATTGTTAATCAATTGATACAGGAATATTTCCCCGGTTACACAGACTTCTTAACGTCAAACTTGAAGAATGGCTCCATCGAATATCAAGTCTGCCTACTACTCCGTTTGCACTTCAAGGCTGGGGAGATTGCTGGCGTACTCAGCGTAACACCACCCTATATCTCAAAAATCTGCACTACGATTCTTGCTAATATATTCGAAAAAAGAGGCAGTTCAAAAGAGTTAGCCAAAGAATTAGGTAAAATAAATTGAGCCTCTCAAAGTTAATTTCAAGTGGACTTTTTACGATAACCATTTGATTATTAGCGCCTTTCACTTGGTTAATTTTTGGTTAATTCTTAAATCAGCTTTTTGTTGCCCATATCTGCTTTTTCCCATAATTTTGCAGGTGCAATTTAATATTTAAACTTATAAAATTATGAAAAAGGCATTATTGTTTTTTTTAGGTGCGCTCATGATGAGCACAAGTATTCATGCAGGAGAACAAGTCTCCTTTATTACAACCATTGAAGATGACATGCCTATTGGGCATGGATATGGGAGATCACCTATTCAGACACCTACGGTTTACATCGATGACTACACGCTGACGTTTGTAGTCGGTCATCCCGACTACATCCTCACTATTAAAGACGAGGATGGCGATGTGGTGTATTCCACTGTTGTTACTTCGGCACAGACTACCGTTATGCTGCCCTCAACCCTCTCCGGCGACTATGTGATAGAGCTCGTCATGGGCAACTGGCTGTTCACTGGATATATTATACTATAGAAAACGGATGGACAGACAATCACTTATTGCAAGAGCACTCACAGCAGTGCTCTTGCTTACATCACTTGTTGCCGTACATGCACAAGAGATGCTGACTTCTGCATATAACCAGTTACAGGCAGGTGACAGCCTTGCATTTATCAAGACTGACTATTTTTATGCGGGTGCTGCTGGCGAGGATGCGTATTGGGATTATAGTGGCTTGGAAGAGACAGGATCCTACATCCTCAAGTTTGACACCCTGAAGAACAATCAACTTTTGGGCTTTGACCCACAGAAGTTGTGGAAGTATCATGTGGTAGAAAAAGGATTAGCTTTGTCTGGCTATGAGGACAATCTGACACGTGTTGACTATAGCGAGGAGAAATTGATATTGCCACTTCCACTTCAATATGGACAAACATACAGCAAAGCTTATCAGGGGCAAGGCCTTTACAGTGGCACACATCATATCAAGACATTTGGTACGGTTCAGATTACCGCAGACGCACAGGGGACACTGATTCTGTCAGAAACCGATACGCTCTACAACACGCTGAGGGTCTATACCGTTGATACCGAGGCTATTCGTCTCAGCAAAGATTCGTGCCGTAATGACTCTGACAACCTGAAACAGGTTATTACGGAACGTTATCAGTGGTTTGTACGTGGTTACCGCTATCCAGTACTGGAAACTGTCAGCAGCTCTACTTACCACAACTTGAATCATATTGCCACACAACAATACGGCTATCTTTGCCCTCCTGCAATACAGGCGGCATTGAGTGATTCCATCAATGAGCAGATACGCAAAGATGACGCTTTGGCACGGGCAGAAGGCAGTGCGAGCCATCAGAATGGCGAAGCTGATGATTCTGGCTCGAATCCACAAGGCAACGGAAACAATTGCGGATTCACCTACGAAATACACACAGATGGCAGTCAGGTCACCATCACCTATAGTCTTGATTCTGCAGCCCAGTTGCATGTCATGGTTGTAGATGTCATGGGCATGGTGTACCGTGACACACAGCAAAACAGTTCTTCTGGTTCATACCAAACGATGAACATCGATTGTTCTGGACTGCGCAGGGGACAATATATCATCTATATGAATGTAAACGGTTCTATTTTTAACCATAAAATTGCAATATAATGAGAAAAATATTACTATCTTTTTCCTTTCTTTTCTTATATCTGGGGCTGTTTGCACAAACATCCCTTCCAGGAGATATACCCTCACCCAATGCATCTGACCTGGGACGCTATGGAGACATTCCAGTATCCTATCATACGGGGAGGCCAGAAATCAAAATACCGTTGTATACCCTTACTGCAAGAGGCTTAACTCTGCCCGTCACACTGAACCATGATGCATCTGGTGTATTGCTAAACAGCCTTCCAAGTTGGACGGGGCATAACTGGACTCTTGATGCAGGAGGATGTATCACCCGTGTTGCGTATGGCTTTTATGACGACAGAGTTATAAATACAAACATGTATCCTGGCTATGGTAATTATTTCGAGACCTATTCAGCCCTGTCTTCACATCTAACTGCTGCTGATGAAGCCAACAACTATAGCTGGCTAAAGGAGCATATCAACCGATTGAAAAATGACCTTGCTCCAGATGTCTATTTCTTCAACTTCATGGGACATTCCGGGCGTTTCTTTCTTGGCAACGACGGTGAATGGAAAGTAGCGTGTGATGAAAATATAGAGGTTATATTCGACTATACTGATACCAATAATTTTATCCGTCCTTTCATATCTGTTTTCCCTGGAGGAGGAAATCAGCCGCCAACCATCAAGGGATTCACCCTAAGGGATGAACATGGAACAAAATATATTTTTGGTGGTGATACCGACTATATAGAATATACAGGTTATTTCTTCAACATGTCCGCTGTTGAGACAGATTATCCATGGATAGCCAACACTTGGTACCTGAAGCGTGTTGAAGACCGTTTGGGCAACGAATTGTTTACGTTTGAATACGAAAGGGGTAAATTCATAACCCACATTTTCTATCAGGCACTTTCTGTCTCATATCGAGCCAGTAGTTCTGCAGTTTTATTGCCTTCAGGTGGAGGTGGTTTCTACAACAATTATCATTTCCCGTATGGAATCCAATTGATAGCTCCTGTTTATCTGAAGTCTATCCAAGCTTCGACGGGAGAGAAACTGATATTCAACTCGTCTGATTGGGGTGTATCCCCATCGACATTGTATCCATCATTCTATACACGGTATGGCCCATATATCTCAGAAATGTTACGCGAATACGTGACTCCCTACACTAATTACCAGATGGCATTCTACTATCTGCAGACAGACGATGGCACAATTACTCCATATCAATACAATCCTACTTCACGAGACAAATTGACAGACCCACTTAAAACCACCTGCCTAAGACAGCTAAATTCAATCTCGAAAAGAACTGTTTCTGGATCCCTTTATGAGAGTACCATCAGTCTTCAATTCAGCAGCACTCCTAAACTGCATCTGACAGGGTTAATATTCCGTGACGGGCATATGACTAAAGTTCACAAATATGATTTCACATACAATAACTATAACCTCCTTCCTGCTGACTATCTTACAACGGCCATAGACCATTGGGGCTATTACAGAGGAGCCTCTCCTGTACAGGCTCCCACCAATTTCGCGGATTACTACTATAGCAGGAATCCATCTCCGACGTATGCACAATACGGCCTTCTGACGAAAATTACCTATCCTACTGGAGGAGTGACAAAATTCTTTTACGAACAGAATGATTTTTCAAAATACCAATCTGAAGACAGGCTATCAATGAGAGACACCACGGGTGTTGCGTATGCTGGAGGTGCAAGAATAAAGAGAATTGAAGACTATGAAGATGAAGAAAGCACCACTTATCTACAACGAAGAACCTTTACCTATACATCGCCCGTGACTTACAAGTCCAGCGGTGAACTCTTTGCCAGACCAAGGTATTATTGGCCAAACTGGCGGGGAAAGACGTATGACGGCTCGGCCAGTTCATACCTGACACAATTCTGCACCTCTGCCATACTTCCCCTGTCGAACTCTTTCGGTTCACACATCGGTTATTCCTATGTAACCGAAACGTTTGATGACGGGAGGAAGATAGTTTACAATTATTCCAATCTTTCGGATGACAGAGACCAATACATGTCTCCATATTTCTCTTGGTCATGCCCCACTCCCTATGATGTCTATTCTGACAGAGGATACAGAAGAGGAAAACTTTTGTCGGTTTCGACTTATGACGGGACAGTCTTGAAAAGGAAAACGGAATATGTTTACAGAACTGACTATGTTGAAAATCAATTTGTCTACTCATGCAATATTGGAGCAGACAACTATGGAACTTCCGCCTCAACAGTGTTTTTCACGGGTGGAGTTTACAAACTGTACTATCCCAAATACGACGTGAAATACGAGCTAACCACAATCTACGAAGATAATGGCACTATCTTTGATCGTAAGACCTATAACCGTACAGACCATCATTTCCAAGTCTCTTATGGCAATTACTCGCACTGGGCAGATGCCAGATTCCTCACCTCAGAGGTTACAGAGAGACAAAACTACAGCCAGCAGACACTCTATGAATATGCCAACTGGTCAAACGACACAGTCACTAAAAAGCTTCTCTCGCAGCAGTTCTATTTGCAGCCAATCGCCATGGAGAAAAGATTCCAAGGGAGCAGAGTGTCCAGGACGGAAACCCACTTCAACGGATTTTCGAACGGGCTCATACTCCCCCGATGTGAATTACAATACAACGGGAGCGTTGCTGATACGCTTGTATCCTATTACGACTACACTTCTACAGGCGCTGTTGCCAGATATAAGAAAAAAGGAGAGCCGGTGACCGCTCTCACATGGGGGATGAACGACAATTATATCTTCTCTAAGAATGTCGGAGGAAACTTGCTGACAACTTACACCTACAATACCACATTCAACCAGCTGACACGCATCACTCAGCCTAATGGAAACTATGACTCTTATATCTACGATAACATGGGAAGATTGTCGGAAATCAGAGACCGGAACGGCAAGTTGAAAAAGAAATTCACATACAATTACAGAAATAAATGAGAAAACCGATGCAACATACAGGAATATTTCGTACCTTTGCAGCAGTCATGCTCAGCATAGCATGTCTACTGCCTATGAACGGACAGAACTACGTAAAAACAGAAACCCTGCTGGAGGCGGACAATGACCGTTGCATCACTGAGACACAGTATTTTGACGGTCTTGGCCGGAAATCAGCCTATACGTCAAATGCACTTAGTGCTCAAGGCAATGTTCATTGTCAGTTGCAGACATACGATGCCTGTGGGCGTGACTATGAGCAATGGCTTCCCGCCGTGATGTCAGGTTCTGGTAATGACATCTCCCGTTCTGCATTTCAGACACTCTCTCAGGCCACCTACCAACAAGACACCAAGGCATATACCACTACAGAGTATGATGCACTGGGCAGACCTGTTACTGTTCATTCTGCAGGAGAGGCTTGGCGCAATGCCTCCAAGAAAACGGTCACCATTTATGGTACCAATGGCGGAGGCACTGTCAACAGATACACTGCTGACCTGACAGAGAACTCCCTTCAGAAAACAGGCACTTACCCGGCATATTCTCTTAATATGGAAGAAACCGTCGACGAAGATGGACACAGACTTCAGATATTTAAAGACCTGTTAGAGCGGACGGTGCTTGAACGTAGTCTTTCTTCTGAAGATACGCTAGATACCTATTATGTGTATAACAGTCTGGGACAGCTTAGCTATGTGCTGACACCCGAGTACCAAAAGCATCCTCATAAGGAACTCTATGCCTATGAATATCGGTATGACAGCAAGGGCCGCTTGGAGAAGAAAATACTGCCGGGATGTTCTGCCATTCAGTATTACTATGACAACTATGGTCGTGTTATCTACTCTCATGAACCAGACAGGGGCTACAAATACTATCTTTACGACAATTGTGGGCGTCTGGCCATCCATGGCTATTGCACCAATTTCAACTACCACCACTACAAGGATGTGGTCATGTCTGATGATAGCAATGGATTCTGGGGAACAGGCTATGTGTTCGAACCGGCGTGGACTCTGCAGAATCCTCAACTGAACGAAGTCACTTACTACGATGACTACAGTTTCCTTTCCAAGCCTCTGTTTACGGCAAGTCCTCACCATGCGGCTCTCACCAAAACCACCCATTCTGATGCAACTGGACTTAAAACGGGCAGTCTGCACCGAACTGGCACCAACAAATACGTTCTCTCTGTCGTTTACTATGATGAGCATGGGCGTCCTGACGACATCCGTGAAACACAGATTGATGGTTCACTGATTGTAACCCAGACCCAATATGACTTTACGGGCAATCCGCTCACGGAAACGGTTACCAGGACAAGGGACAGCGAGATACAATCTCTCGAGAAGTCCTTTGCCTATAGCAGCTATAATAACAGGTTGGAAAGCGTTACAATATCTCCCAATGGGTCTACAGCCAATGCATTGACAGCTTTTGAATATGATCCATTAGGACGTTTGCATGAAGAGAGCCAGGGCAATAGCACCACAGAGTACAGCTATAATCTGCGAGGGTGGACTACAGAGATCAACAATGCAGCATTTAAGGAATGGCTGCACTATCATGACGGAATAGGTACACCACGTTATGGAGGCAATATCAGCAGCCAGTTCTGGAAGGTGGCTGGTGAGAATTTCAAGCGTGGCTACACCTTTAGTTATGACGGACAGGGGAGAATGCTAAGAGCTGGATATGGTGAAGGAGAAGACCTTTCCAGTCATCAGGATCGCTATACAGAATGGGTAAAAGAGTACACCATGAATAGTGGGATCCGCAAACTGGAGCGCTATGGTAAGAAAAGTGACGGAAAATATGGTAAGATAGACAACTTGCGCCTGTATTACAATGGCATGCAGGTTGACAGTGTCAAGGAAGATGCACTGCCTGTGACTTATGCAGGAGCCTTCGACTTCAAGTCAAAGACCATACCCACTGATGATGTGCAGTATGCATACTATGCCGACGGCTCGCTGAAATGGGATGCCAATAAGGGCATTACCTTGATAGAATATGATAAGTTTGGCTACCCCAAGAAAGTATGCTTCAACACAGGTAATACCACAGAGTACACCTATACTGCCGATGGCAGAAAGCTGCAAACCATCTATAAGACCGCCGTTCCGAACATCACGGTAGCTCTTGGAGAAGCCATCACATTGACCTCAGCCAACACCCTTTCTGTTGATACCATCACGTATGCCGGTGACTTTGTCATTGAAAACGGGCAGTTGACTAAGTATCTCTTCGACAAGGGCTATTTCACTTTTAGCAATGGACAGGCTATAGCCCATTACTACATACAGGACCATCAGGGCAACATCCGTGCTGTTGTGGACGGTGACAACCATGTGGAGCAGATCAATCACTATTATCCCTTCGGTGCTGTTTACAGTGATGCCGGCACCAACGATGCCTTTCAGCGCTACAAGTACAACGGCAAGGAACTCGACCGCATGCATGGTCTCAACCAATATGACTATGGTGCCCGCAACTATGACCCTCTGCTCTGCCGGTTTACGCAGATAGACCCACTTTGCGAGAAATACTACGACCTCAATCCGTATGCATATTGCGGAAATAATCCTGTGAACGCTATTGATGAGGAGGGTAAACTTGCTATTTTTATTAATGGATTCCATTTTGGTGATGGGGGAAAAAGTATCTATTGGAATGGAATAGATAATAAAATTGTTCAACATTTTAATGAGACAAAAGCACCTATTTATTACGATGGTTCACATGGAGGATTATTGGGATTACTGCCTATGACCTTAGGAAACCAGGTATCTTTAAATCTTCATACAGAGACATTCCGTCCTTCCAACTTTTATGCATCAACACGATATAATATGGGGTATCAAGTTGGCAAACAGGCTGCTGCAACCATTTTTGCTTCTCTTACTAGAGATAAAACAGGAAAAATAACAGAAGTTATTCGTATTTTTTCTCATAGCATGGGAGGAGCTTTTGCAAAAGGTTATGCCCAGGCATTAATGGATTATATTCAAGAGCATCCAGATTTGACAAATGGTGCTAGTCTCGTAGAGTACGATTTTGCACCATATCAGCCAGAGGCTCAACAGGCGGTTAATGGTGTAGACACTTATCAGTATTCTCATCATTATGATAGAATTGCTCATGACGGAAAAATAAAGGGTGCACATTATAACACTTCTTACAATCAGAATAAAGGACATTCTATTTCTGATTTCTTAAGTTTAGTCAGCCAACTACCAGAAGGCTATTATGAAGTAGAAAATGGACAAATAGTTAGAAGAAGATGAAAAAGGTGATATTGCTATTATTTTTTATTTTGATAGTCGTATTACATGTCCATTTGAACATGTTTACCGTTGAAAATCCTTTGAATCCATCTTTTTGGATAGTTCTCATCATGGAATGTCCGCCCTTTTTTGGGGGAGGATGGAGATTAGTATCAGATATAATGATAATGGGTGTTCAGAGTATGGTGACCTTCATATTTGCAAAATATATACTGAAGTGGATCAATGTAAAAATGTGGTTATTATCATATATTATATGTGTTTTTTTGTATCTATTAATCGGACAATTAGTATACATTCCTGAAGATAATGCATTATATCAATGTTATGATTGCATCTATGGATATGGAGGAGCATTTCGGAGGTGCATCGTGTTCTCTGCTTGTCAGATTATTTTCATAGCCGTATATTGGATTGGATGCAATATCAAGGACTTCTTAAAAAAAGGTTGATTCTTTGATTACAGAAAACAAAGCGAATAAAGTGATGAAAAAGCTAACAGAATATTTGGACTATGAACATAAATAGATGTCTTCTGTTTTTTGTGTTTTTTACACTAGGGCTCGGCAATATCAACGCCCAGTCGTCAGAGAGGGCGATAAACCCGGAGAAGGGGTATGTCATCACCAATGACAACGACACCATATCCGGTACGATAGACTACCTTAGCGGTGAGAAGAATGCTATGGTCTGCCGATTCCGGCGTGACGGTGAGTCGACCTTCCGTCAGTATAGTCCCGACGACCTTCAGGGCTTCGTCTTGATGGGCGGCAGCGTTTACTATGCCTCCCGCACCTTTCCACTGAATGGCAGGGATGTGAGGATTTTTGCCGAGTGCCTGTTAAAGGGTGGTGTCAGTCTATACCGCTATCAGACAAATGGTGAGACGCTGTTCTTCCTGACGGACTCCAACGGAAAGACTGCCACCATCAAAGAAAAGGAATACGGTGCATACAAGGCTGAAGAGGGGCGTCTGTTGAAGCGTGGCAACCTGCACGCTGCGTTCTCCTTGCTCTCTGCTAGTTCTGAGGCCACCGAAAGCCTTTGGAGCAGGGATATTACGGCAGATAATCTGGTGGATATCACCCGCCGCTATAACGAGCAGTTCTGCACGGATGCCGGCGACTGTACGGTATTCCGTTATGATGCAAAAAAGAGTGCTCTCTATCGGATTAGAATGCGTATTGGAGCAGGCCATAACTTTTGCGACATCAACAATGGCGCTTTCAGTTACTCGACGAACATGGAACATTTGGGTATTGGTGTCGAAGCGACTTCTAAGCGGATGAACCCTAAACTGTCACTACAACTCATGCTGCTCGCGGGAATCTGCAAGGATCAACATTTTTTTACCAATTATGATGCGAGAAAGAAGCACTTGTGGTTCGAACTAGACTGCGGGGCGCTCTATCGTGTGGCTGCAGTCGGCAAGACACATCCCTTTATCCGTGGCGGCGCATCCATGTCGCTGGCCATGGGAGTTTATGCCGGGGCAGGATGGGAGTTCGCCTTGGGCAGTCGCAAACTACAACTGTCAGCCACTTATAAATATCACGGGCTGATACGTTCTGGCAGTCTTGTCCTGAAGACAATAGACGTGGCATTCGTATTGTGACCAGTAAATAACAGCGATTGAAATAGAAATGAAAAGATTTGGCAATAAGAAAATAATATCGTAACTTTGCATTCAGAAAGAGACATCGTGGAAAAATAAAGAGCTAAGACAGCTTTCTCGTCGCTTAGAGGACCGCTAATTCGTTAAGCACTATCACGAGTAGAATGTCTGCCTGCTCACGTCTTGGAGAGACGTGGGCATTTGGCAGTTTCAGTACGTGATAGTGCTTAGCGGTCCTATAAAGTGATACTGATTCTTTAAATGCCCCCCTCTCCTTTTTCTTGGTGTCTCACATATCCTCTGACATGCCCTTTTATGCCCCTTGTTCATTCTGATAGTATGGAAAATGTCAGAATGTTACAGGTGGAAACGATTAAAAAACGTTAATAATACCATTTAAAACGAACCAATGACAATGGAAACAACAGAGAACCCTGAACAGCAGTGCGGACTCGGCAGCCTGCTGCCCGCCGAAGTCCTGAGGATGTTGAATGAACTGCTGGGACAGTTGCACCAGGCAGGCCATTCCAACGAAGGCAGCAAAATAGAGATCGTGTATGTCGCCTCTGGCGGACAGCATGTGGAGACGCAAATCAATATAGGGGAGGGCTATTCCGCCTCTCCCAAAGTGAGGGAGAATGGAACAAATGAGTTGCCCGCTGCCCTTGCTACCGATGCAGCGATGGCGCTCTGGCAGAAAGCACAGCAGGCAGGATATGTGGACAATCATTACCAGCCGCTGATATCGCGCACGCAGTCGGCCCTGCTGGCTGACGCCATGGCCGGACAGTTGGGCATCAAGGAGAAATGGAAGGTGTTCGAGGCGTTGTGGAACCGAAAGAACATGCGAGGCGATTACAACGATGCGCTCAACCAGCGTCAGACGCTAGAGTTCCGTGACAGATTGAAATCGAACCTCTCTGATTAGCAAGACTTTATGCTGAACCGTACCCCCTACGCGTACCCCCTGCGTAGGGGGTAAATACATCAGCTTTTTCGTAACTTCGCAGCAGAAATATAATCTTGACGCCTATGGAAGAAACGAAAACGAAGACTAAAACGAAGACGAAGACGGGAAAGGAGCGGAAGGCGAACTGGAAGGAGTATATGGCTACGGTGGAGGACATCCAGAACTTCCTGATGGACCGTGTACTGCTGCGCCATAACGTCATCACGCGACGAGTGGAGTACCGGTTGCCTTCGAGCTATGACTGTGAAGGTACCGACTGGCAGCCCATCAACGACCGCATGGTGAATTCGCTGTGGGCGGAGCTGTCGCAGACGAAGGTGGTACGGGCACAGGACATCTACCGCGTGCTGGAGTCGGACTTCGTGGCCGACTTCAATCCGTTCACGTCCTATCTGCAGCACCTGTCGCGCTGGAACGGCGACGACTACATCCTGGCCATGTCGGTAAGCGTCACGGTACGGGGGGCGGTGGAGGAGCAGCTCCTGTTTGCCCAGTACCTGAAGAAGTGGCTCGTGGGCATGGTGGCGGCATGGATCAACCCGCAGGTGGTGAACAACGTCATCCTGGTGCTGATAGGCGAACAGGGAGCGTATAAGACCACGTGGTTCAACTACCTGCTGCCGCCGGAGCTGCGCCAGTATTTCTACACGAAGACCAACTCGAACAAGATGGGGCGCGACGACCTGCTGACGCTGGCGCAGTATGCGTTGGTATGCTGTGAGGAGCTGGACACCATGCGGCCCTCGGAACTGAACCAGCTGAAAGCGGCGGTGACGATGCCGTCGATTGACGAGCGTGCTGCCTACGCCCACTTTCATGAGCACCGCCCGCACATCGCCTCGTTCTGCGGCACGGGCAACAACATGCAGTTCCTCTCGGACACGACGGGCACGCGGCGCTGGCTGCCCTTCGAGGTGGTGTCGATCGACTCGCCGCTGTCGGAGCCCTTCGACCACGATGCCATCTTCGCGCAGGCCTACGCGCTGTA
>ODAJ012067846.1_pt1 | contig 13399 bp, 7 predicted proteins | sample 1539241 | NCBI WGS metagenome assembly ODAJ01 (sample SAMN02144231, study PRJEB22623) | gut metagenome | biome: sheep rumen | host: Ovis aries | place: New Zealand | reverse complement strand
TTGCCCGTTTCGGCAGACTCGCGATGACTGTAATGACCGCGGCGGCACTCGCCTTCGGTACACTGGCAGCGGCACAGCCTGTCATGGCGGAAGTCATTACCCAGGACGGTGTCAATATCCGTCTGGAAGCAAGTACGGAAGAAAATAATATCATCGGTTCCCTGAACGCAGGCGACCATGTGGAAGTCCTTGACAGTACCACCGGCACTGACGGCGCGGAATGGTATCTGGTCCAGCTTGATAACGGCAACCAGGGCTGGGTAAGAGCGGATATGGTCGGAGAAGACCCGGAGGAAGCGCCTGCCCAGGAAGAGCAGAAGGAAGAAGCCCCTGCCCAGGAAGAACCTGAAGAGGAGGCCCCTGCAGCCGAGGAGACCAAAGAAGAGGAAGCCAAAGCGGAGGAAAAGAAGGAAGAGACCCCCGCGGCCGAAGAGAAGACAGAAGAACAGGCCGAAGAGAAAAAGGAAGAAGCGCCTGCCGCCGAAGAGAAAAAGGAAGACAAGGCGGAGAAGGACAACAAGGAGACCGGCAAGGAAGAGGAGGCCGCCAAAGATACAGCCCAGACAGACAACACTCTGAGCGCGGCGGATTCCGACCCCGCTACGGATCCCAACACTTCCTACGGACTGCAGTATGATGAGGAACCGGACGGAACCGGCAGATGGTATGTCTATAACTATGATACCGGCAGAAAGTTCGCGGTCAGCGAGATCCAGCAGATGGATGAACTGAACCAGCTGGCGGAAGAGAACGCGGCCAGGGCAGCCAGATATCATACTGTCCTGATCATCCTGTTCATTCTGCTGCTCCTTCTGGTCCTCTATATCATCTGGATGCTGCTCCGGCGCGGCCAGACCCCCGATGGCGGCAGACCGGCCCGCAAGCCTTTCTTTGCGGATGATGATGACGACGATGATGACGATGACGGTGAGGACGACGAATTCGACATCTACGGAGAAGAGGACGACGAAGACGAATATGAGGAGATCGATGATCTCGACAGCGGCGAAGACGATGAGGACGACTACGAAGACGATGAGGATGATGAGGAAGACGACGAGGAAGAGGGCAGCTTCTTCAAACTCCCTTCCTTCTTCGGCGGCTTCATGAAGAACAGGGGAGAGAAGAAAAAAGAGCCCCAGAAGCCCCGCAGGAGATACGGAGACTTTGACGAGGACGAAGATTACCCCGAGGATGTCGGCCTGATTCCTGATGAATATGAAGAGCTTGAGGAAGACGAAGATGTGATTCAGGAAAACGCAGACCCCGTTCCTGCCGCGCCTGAGGAGGAAGCAGCTGATCTGCCTGCAGAGGACGAGATGCCTGCGCCTGCGCCCGCGCCGGCGCCCGGGCCTTTCCGCCAGGATGCCGGATATGCTCCGGAGAATGACGAGGACGAGGATGAGGATGAGGACGATATGGAGTATGAGTTCCTGAATGTCCGCAAATAAACAGGTGTCCGGAGGAATCCCGGCGCTTTATTGACATAGCATGCCATCTGTTATATTATCGATATAACAGATGGCGTTCTTTTTTCAGTAATGAAAGGTGAGGTGATATATATGCTGATCCAGATTGATTTCAGCAGCGAAGAAGCGATCTATCAGCAGCTCTGCAATCAGATCATACTCGGGATCGCGACTTCCCAGTTCACGGAGGGCCAGGCCCTTCCTTCTGTCAGGCAGCTGGCGGATGATATCGGCATCAATATGCACACAGTCAATAAAGCTTACACGGTTCTGAAGCAGGAAGGCTTTGTCAAAGTAGACAGGCGCAGGGGCGCCGTCATTTCTGTGGACGTGGACAGGATCCGGGCACAGAAGAGCATTGACAAGGAACTCAGGATCCTGCTGGCGGAAGCAATCTGCAGGAACCTGACCAGGCAGGATATCCATGCCATGGTCGACAGAATCTATGATGATTATGGAGAAGTGAATGAAAGATAACTATACCAGGAGCGCGGCGGAGGCCATCCGGCTGGCCCACAGGGTCTCCGCTGCCGGCAAACAGAATTACACAGGGACCGAGCATCTGCTGCAGGGACTGGTGCTGGAGCAGGAGGGCGCTGCTTCCCGGGTCCTGCGGGAGAACGGGGTGACCCCGGACCGGCTGCGCCAGATGGTGGAACAGCTCAAGATCCAGTCCGGCAACCTGGCCCTGCAGGACCAGGACGGTTTCTCCCCCCGCTGCCAGAAGATCCTGCGGATGGCCAGGGGACAGGCGGACCGCTACCGGTCCGAAGCGGTAGGCACGGAGCATATCCTGATGGCCATGATCCTGGAGAAGGAAAATGTGGCGGTCAAGCTTATTGAAGCCCTGGGCGTCAATCCTGCCAAGATCTATTATGAAGTCCTGTCCGCCATCGGTGAGAATCCCGCCGATCACAAGGAGGACCTGCAGACCGGCGGCCCGGACCAGTCCGGGGAATCCATGCTGGCCCAGTACAGCCGGGACCTGACCGACCTGGCGGCCCGCGGAAAGCTGGATCCGGTCATCGGCCGGGAAGATGAGATTTACCGTATGATCCAGATCCTCAGCAGGCGGACCAAGAACAATCCCTGCCTGGTGGGTGAGCCCGGCGTGGGCAAATCAGCCATCGTGGAAGGCCTGGCCCGGCGGATCGTGGAAGGAAGCGTTCCGGAAACGGTCCGGGGCAAACGGCTGCTGACATTGGATCTGTCCGGCATCGTGGCAGGCTCCAAATACAGGGGTGAGTTCGAGCAGAGGATCAAGTCCATTATCGCCGAGGTCATCGCGGACGGGAATGTCATCCTCTTCGTGGATGAGATGCATACCCTGATCGGGGCAGGCGGCGCGGAGGGGGCCATTGACGCCTCCAACATCCTCAAGCCCTCCCTGGCCAGGGGCGAGCTGCAGATGATCGGCGCCACCACCCGGAATGAATACAGAAAATATGTGGAAAAAGACGCGGCGCTGGAAAGACGTTTCCAGCCTGTCGCCGTTGAAGAGCCCGACGCGGAGGAAGCCATGGAAATCCTGCGGGGGATCGCCCACTGCTATGAGGACTACCATAAGGTTTCCATCACAGAGGAGGCCATCCAGTCCGCAGTCAGCCTCTCCGAGCGTTATATCAATGACCGCAACCTGCCGGACAAGGCCATAGACGTGATCGATGAAGCCTGCGCCGCAGTGCGCCTGCGCGGTCTGGGGAGCGGGACAGATCCCCTGTCGGAGCTGGAAAAGGAGATCCGGGAGGCCGACGACAGGATTGCCGCCGCTTTTATGGCCGGCGACATGGATACAGCCCGCCAGGCCAGGGCGGAACAGGAAGCCCTGCGCAAAAAGCTGGAGTCCAGAAAGAGACGGGCCGGCAGGAAAGCCGCCGGACCGCCCCGGGTGACCGCTGAGGATGTGGCAGGCGTTATTTCAGTCTGGTCCAAAGTCCCTGTCAGCAGGCTGACCCGGAAAGAGAGCGACCGCCTGATGCAGCTGGAGTCCGAGCTCCATAAGCGGGTCATCGGCCAGGAGGACGCGGTCCGGGCCGTGGCAAGAGCCATCCGCCGGGGCCGGGCCGGCCTGCAGGACCCCCGGAGGCCCATCGGTTCCTTCCTTTTCCTGGGACCCACCGGCGTCGGCAAGACGGAACTGGCCAAGGCCCTGGCCCAGGTCATGTTCGGGTCCGACCAGGATATGATCCGCGTGGATATGTCTGAATATATGGAGCAGTACGCGGTGTCCAAGATCATCGGCTCCGCGCCCGGTTATGTGGGCTATGAAGAGGGCGGCCAGCTGTCCGAAAAGGTCAGGAAGCACCCCTATTCCGTCGTCCTTTTTGACGAGATCGAGAAGGCCCACCACGATGTCTTCAACGTGCTCCTGCAGATCCTGGACGAAGGCCATATCACGGATTCCCAGGGTCACAAGGTGAACTTTAAGAATACCATTATCATCATGACCTCCAACGTGGGCGCCCAGAAGATCATCGAGCCCAAGACCCTGGGCTTTGGCGCCAGAGCCAGCCGGGAGACCAGCTATGAGAAGATGAAGACAGGCGTCATGGAGGAGGTCGGCAAGATCTTCCGTCCTGAATTCGTCAACCGGATCGATGAGATCCAGGTCTTCCATGCTCTGACCCCCGAGGAGATGCAGCAGATCACGGCCCTGCTGGCCTCTGACCTGCAGAAGCGGGCCGCCCGCAATATGGGCATTACCCTGCGGATCACTCCTTCCCTGCGCCGTCATATCGCGGAGCACTACGCCAATGAAAAGATGGGCGCCCGGCCCCTGAAGCGGGCCGTACAGACCGTGATCGAAGACCCTATGGCGGAGAAACTCCTGTCCGGCGAGATCATGGCGGGCGATACGGTCTCGGCAGGCATGCGGGGCGGCGAAGTGGTCTTTACCGTGAAGGACAGAAAGACCGTCCCGGCGACGGCGGAAGCGGCCGGGGAGGAGGCGCCCGATGGCCTCGAGTAAGAAAAAGACCGCCTTCTTCTGTCAGGAATGCGGTTATGAATCCGCCAAATGGACCGGCCAGTGTCCGGCCTGCCGGGCCTGGAATACCATGGTAGAGGAGCCGGTCAAAATGACCGGGACCGGCGGCATGGCAGGGCGGACGGCCAGGATCGGTCAGGACCGGATGCCGGTCAGTCTCTCCGCCGTAAAGGAAGGCGGGGAAGTCCGCTTTCCCACCGGTTTCGGGGAACTGGACCGGGTCCTGGGCGGGGGGATCGTCAAAGGATCTCTGATCCTGGTCGGCGGCGACCCCGGCATCGGCAAATCCACCCTGCTGCTGCAGGCGACGGCCAATATAGCGGCCGCCGGACACAGGGTCCTCTATATTTCCGGCGAGGAATCCCTGCATCAGATCAAACTGCGGGCCGACCGGGTCGGTTCCTTCGGGGATAATGCCCGTTTCCTGTGCGAGACCGAACTGGATACCATCACACAGATCCTGCCCCGGGAAAAGCCGGACCTGGTGATCATTGACTCCATCCAGACCATGTATAATTCCGGCGTCCAGTCGGCGCCGGGCAGTGTTTCCCAGGTCCGGGAGACCACGGCTGTTCTGCTGCGCCTGGCCAAGGAGACCGGGATCACCTTCTTTATTGTCGGCCACGTGACCAAGGAGGGGACCGTGGCGGGACCCAGGGTCCTGGAGCATATGGTGGATACGGTCCTCTATTTCGAGGGCGACCGCTATGCCTCCTACCGGGTCCTGCGGGGCGTCAAGAACCGCTTCGGTTCCACCAATGAGATCGGCATTTTCGAAATGGGAAGCGCGGGCCTGCAGGAAGTCCTGAATCCTTCGGAATATATGCTGAGCGGACGGCCCGTGGGGGCCAGCGGCAGCATCGTGACCTGCTCCATGGAAGGGACCAGACCCCTGCTGACCGAAGTACAGGCCCTGGTCTTTCAGACCAACTATGGCTATCCCAAGCGTCAGGCCACCGGTACCGATTACAACCGGGTCAATCTGCTGATGGCGGTCCTGGAAAAGCGTCTGGGCATCCCCATGTCCGACTATGACGCTTATATCAATCTGGCCGGCGGCGTCCGTCAGACGGAGCCGGCACTGGACCTGGGGATTGTCATGGCCATCCTGTCCAGTTTCCGCAACACCCCCCTGCCCGATGATATGGTCGCCTTCGGCGAAGTGGGCCTGTCCGGGGAGGTACGGTCCGTGACCATGGCGGAAGCCAGGGTGCAGGAGGCCCGCAAGCTGGGCTTTACGACCTGCCTGCTGCCGGCCGGCAGCCTGGCCAGGCTGAAAGCGCCGGAGAGCATGCGGCTGATCGGAATCTCCGGTCTGCAGCAGGTCCTGGACTATATTTAGGGAGCGGACGCGGTTAACAGTTCATGAATGAGTATTGACAGCGGATATGCTATAATAAGGAGCATAAAACGAAGTCTTCTGTAAAGAGGATTCCAAAGCGTGTGTTCCGCGCGGGAAATGAGGTAGTAATGAGCAAAGAGAAAGTGGACAGAAGCAAAAGCGAAATCGGGGATTCCAAAGGCAATCTGGCCTATAAGGAAAGGAAGAGATGGACATTGTTCGGCCTGCCCTTTACCTTTACGGAGTTCTATATCTATGATAATGATATCCAGATCCGGGCGGGTCTGATCAATTCCAATGAGGATGACTGCTATATGTACAGGATCACGGACGTCAAGCTGAAACAGTCCCTGTTCCAGAAGATGTTCGGCCTGGGTACTGTAGAATGCTATACCTCGGATGTCACGGACAAGAAGATCGTTCTCAAGAACATCCGCAATGCCCGGGAGATCAAGGATTTCATCTACAGTGCCTCCGAAGAGAGCAAGAGACGCCGCCGGACAGTCAACATGCAGAACATCGGCGCTTACGAGGACTATGATTACGATCAGGATATGTAAGCCGCATGGCTGCAGATCCTGACGGACAGCCTGTCATCCCCGTTCCCATGCGGACCGGGGATGGCGCCTGGGTATTCAGACCTGAAATTTTTATCAAAAACAGGTTGAATCTCGTAAATTCCTATGCTATACTTTCGTAGTCGGCAAAAAAAGCCGCCATAGGGGAATCATACAATGGCAGTATTCCGGTCTCCAAAACCGTCCATGGGGGTTCGAATCCCTCTTCCCCTGCTGCAGATCCTTTCAGATGCTCCGTACGGAGCGCCTGAGAGGATTTTTTTTGTTTCTCTGTGCATTCTGCGCATTTTTCAGGGAGGCCCTGTCCGAAATGTAGTGTTGAAAGTCTGCTGTACTTTTCACCTGCTTGTGATATAATTAGCGCGACAGCCGCGCGCCGTCCGCAGGCCGGCCCGTGGCCGCAGCTTATCCATACGCGATTGAACAGGACAGGTCAATTTGAGCGACAAAGCGGAACGTAAGAAAAAACTGATCAGAGATACAGCCCGGGAAGTCTTTATCCGGAAAGGCTTCAAGGATGTCACGATGAAGGACATCGCCCAGACTGCGGGGATCAGCAGGGGCGGCCTTTATCTGTATTATTCCAGTACAGAGGAGCTTTTGCTGGACGTGCTCCGGATCGAATCGGCAGAGTCGGACGATACCTTTGAGACAGCCATCTCCCGGCGGGCGGCAGCGGCGGACATCCTGCTGCTGTTCCTGAATGAACAGAAAAAGGAGCTTCTCAACCAGCAGGACGCTCTTTCTGTGGCGACCTATGAGTACGCCTTTTCCACCGGCCCCGGGGAAAGCGGTTTTTTGCGCAAACGTTTCCAGTCGGCGGTCCGCATCATCGAGCATCTGATCCGGGCCGGGATCCAGAATGATGAATTCTACAGTTCGGATCCCCACGCCGCCGCGACCAACATCATGTTCGTGATAGAGGGTCTTAAGATCTCCGCCCAGACCATCGGGATAACGGAGAAGGAGGTCGACCGTGAGATCCGCTACCTCATGGACGGACTTGCCCGGTTTTAATGAATGAAAAGTGCTTTTGACAGTGACCCTGCCCGAAGCACTTTCTTGTGTACCCAAACGGTCTGTATCCGCCGTCCGGGTACCCGCCACAGGTAATACAGTCAACTGCCGTCGGCCAGCCCGGCGTACGTTCACAGACAGATATGTATATAAGAACAGGAGGAACCATTTAGGAAATGAGCGGTGTAAGACGTATTTACGTTGAAAAGAAACAGCCCTATGCCGTAGAGGCGCAGCACCTGAAGGAAGAGATCACAGGCTTTCTGGGCGTTGACGGGATCGAGGATGTCAGAGTCCTGATCCGCTACGACGTCGAGAATATTTCAGATCAGGTATTTGAAACAGCCTGCAGGACCGTATTTTCCGAGCCGCCCGTCGATATCCTTTACAGGGAGACCATTGAGATCCCGGAAGGCGCCAGGGTCTTCAGCGTGGAGCCCCTGCCCGGCCAGTTCGACCAGCGGGCCGATTCCGCCGTCCAGTGCGTCCAGTTCCTGAATGAGAACGAGAAACCTGTGGTCCGTACAGCCAGGACCTATATCCTGACCGGCAGGATCAGTGACGACGAATTTGACAGGATCAAAGGCAACTGCATCAACCCCGTGGATTCCAGGGAGACAGGGCTGGAGAAGCCTGAGACCCTGACAGATGTTTATCCGGAAGCGCCGGATGTACCGGTGCTGAAGGGCTTTGCTGATATGGAGGAAGCACCCCTGCGGGAACTCTACGCGTCCCTGAGCCTGGCCATGACATTCCAGGACTTCCGCTTTATCCAGGATTATTTCGCCGGAGAAGAGCACAGGGATCCGACCATGACCGAAATCCGTGTCCTGGACACCTACTGGTCCGATCACTGCCGCCATACTACTTTCTCTACGGAATTGAAGAATATCACCTTTGAGGACGGATATTATAATACGCCCATCGAGACGACCTTCCGCAGCTACCAGGATACCAGAGAGGATCTGTATCAGGGCCGCGAAGACAAGTTCATCTGCCTGATGGATCTGGCCCTGATGGGCATGAAGAAGCTGAAAGCGGACGGGATTCTGACCGATATGGAAGTCTCTGATGAGAACAACGCCTGCTCGGTCGTCGTGCCCATCGAAGTGGACTACGGCAACGGTCCCGAGACGGAAGAGTGGCTGGTATTTTTCAAAAACGAGACCCACAACCATCCCACCGAGATCGAGCCTTTCGGCGGCGCGGCCACATGCCTGGGCGGCGCCATCCGGGATCCCCTTTCCGGCAGAGGCTATGTATACCAGGCCATGCGCGTGACCGGCGCGGCCGACCCCACCATTCCGGTGGCGGATACCCTGAAGGGAAAACTCCCGCAGAAAAAGCTGGTCAACGACGCGGCCCAGGGCTATTCCTCCTACGGCAACCAGATCGGCCTGGCTACCGGCGAGGTCAAGGAGATCTATCATCCCGGCTATGTGGCCAAGCGGATGGAGATCGGCGCTGTCATGGGCGCGGCGGCCAGAAAGAATGTGGTCCGTGAGAACCCTGAACCCGGCGATATCATTATCCTGCTGGGCGGCCGTACCGGCCGTGACGGCATGGGCGGGGCCACCGGTTCTTCCAAGGCCCATACGGAGCAGTCCCTGACCACCTGCGGGGCCGAGGTCCAGAAGGGCAACGCCCCTACGGAACGAAAGCTGCAGAGGCTCTTCCGCAGGGCGGAGGTCAGCAGACTGATCAAAAAATGCAATGACTTCGGCGCGGGCGGCGTTTCTGTCGCCATCGGCGAACTGGCGGACGGCCTGGACATTGATCTGGATCTGGTACCCAAGAAGTATGAAGGTCTGGATGGCACAGAACTGGCCATCGCCGAATCCCAGGAGAGAATGGCGGTCGTTGTGGCCCCCAAAGACCTGGATGAATTCATGGGCTACGCGGCCGAAGAGAACCTGGAGGCGGTCGTTGTGGCAGTGGTGACCGAAGAGCCCAGGCTGGTCATGAACTGGAGAGGCACTCCCATAGTGGATATTTCCAGAGCCTTCCTCAATACCAACGGCGCCCATCAGGAAACAGATGTGACTGTCCTGATGCCCGATGAAAAGGACAACTATTTTAAGAAGCTCGCTTCCAGAGGCGTCTCTGAGGTCCTGGATCAGGATCCGGAAGGCGGCAGCCAGGAGCACCTGTTCGCCGGAGCCCTTCTGGCCGGCCTGCAGGATCTCAATACCTGTTCCCAGAAAGGACTGGTCGAGCGTTTTGACGCCAGTATCGGCGCCGCTACCGTGACCATGCCCTATGGCGGTAAATATCAGCTGACAGAGACCCAGACCATGACCGCCAAACTTCCGGTCCTGGGCGGCAAGACCGACGCCGTCACCATGATGAGCTTCGGCTTTGATCCCTATCTGTCTTCCTGGAGCCCTTATCACGGCGCTGTCTACGCGGTCACCGATTCCATCGCCAAGATCGTGGCTGCCGGCGGTGACTATCGCAAGCTCCACTTTACCTATCAGGAATATTTCGGCAGGATGTCCCAGGAGCCGGCCCGCTGGAGCCAGCCTTTCTCGGCCCTGCTGGGCGCCTATGACGCCCAGATCGGCTACGGGATCGCCAGCATCGGCGGCAAGGACAGTATGTCCGGTACCTTCAATGATATCGATGTGCCTCCGACCCTGGTATCCTTCGCGGTCGATGTGGCCGACGTCCATGATGTCGTGACGCCCGAACTGAAAAAGGCAGGCGATGTCCTGGTATACTTCAAGATCGAAAAAGACGAGTATGACATGCCTGTCTACGAGGAAGTCAAACGGCTCTACGGCCTGGTCACCGGCATGATGCGGGATGGAAAGATTACGGCAGCTTACGCGGTCGACGCCTACGGCATCGCGCCTGCTGTCGCCAGGATGGCTTTCGGCAACCGGCTGGGCGTGGCTTTCAGCACGGACAGAAAGGTCCGCCGCCTGTTCAGCAACGGCATCGGCAACCTCATCGTGGAAATGAATCCGGAGGCTGCGGACGGACTGGATGCCCTGGATGTCGAATACAGGATCATCGGTGAGATCACAGAGGAGCCCGTATTCACCTACGGGGACGCGGTCCTTTCCGTTGACGACGCGGTCCGGGCATGGAAAAAGCCCCTGGAGAAAGTATTCCCTTCCATCGCCGTGAAGGATAAGACCCCTGTGGAGACCCCTCTGTATCAGGAGAAGAATATCGCGGTCTGTGCCCATCCGATCGCGCAGCCCACTGTATTCATACCGGTCTTCCCCGGTACCAACTGTGAGTATGATTCCGCCAGGGCCTTTGAGGCGGCCGGCGCCAGGACCGTGACCAGGGTCTTTACCAACCTTTCGGCGGAAGGCATCCGCGACTCTGTCGCCGCTTTCGCCAGAGAGATCAGTCAGGCCCAGATCATCATGTTCCCCGGCGGCTTCTCAGCCGGCGATGAACCCGACGGCAGCGCCAAGTTCTTCGCGACAGCTTTCCGCAACAGCGCCATCGAGGACGCTGTCATGGATCTGCTGCAGCAGCGGGACGGCCTGATCCTGGGCATCTGCAACGGCTTCCAGGCCCTGATCAAGCTGGGACTGGTCCCGAACGGCGCATTTACCGGCCAGGACGCCCAGTCGCCTACCCTTACCTACAATACGATCGGCAGGCACATCTCCAAGATGGCCTACACAAAGGTCGTCAGCAATAAATCCCCCTGGCTGGCAGGCGCGGACCTGGGAGGGGTCTATGTCAACCCCGCTTCCCACGGCGAAGGCCGTTTCGTGGCCCCGAAGGAATGGATCGACAGGCTCTTCGCGGCAGGCCAGGTGGCTACCCAGTACTGTGACCCCGACGGAAATATTTCCATGGATGAGGAATGGAACATCAACGGTTCCTTTGCCGCCATTGAAGGCATTACCTCGCCGGACGGCCGGATCTTCGGCAAGATGGTCCACTGTGAGCGGCGGGGCAGCGGCGTCAACCTGAATATTGTCGGCAACCAGGATATGAAACTGTTCGAATCCGGCGTGAATTATTTCCGCGGATAAGAAAGAGAGATCCGGCCGGCTGCCGGGCGAAAGACGCGCGACGGATCCGCTGGCACGCCTGTGCCGCTGCATCTGCCGCGCGTTTTACCTTGCGAACCGGGGCAAAACATACTAAACTGTTCCGCAGGAGCGGATTCGGGAATGAATAAAGTCAATTACAGCAAAGAAACGGAAAAGATCCTGGAACAGATTGCGGGCGGCGCGGGACCGGAGGAGGGGCAGGCGCCCCGCCTGCTCCTGCACAGCTGCTGCGCCCCCTGTTCCAGCTATGTCATGGAATATCTGCGGGAGTATTTTGACCTGACGGTCTTTTATTACAATCCCAATATCACCGCGGAGAAGGAATACAGATACCGGCTGGCGGAAGAAAAGCGCCTGATCGAGGCCTACAACCGTCAGGTGGAAGAGGGATCCTTTACGGGCATGCATTCTACGGCAAAGGCCCGCAGGATCAAAATCATGGAGAGTCCCTATGACCCGGACAACTGGTATCAGGCCGTCCGGGGCCTGGAAGACTGCAGGGAAGGCGGCAGCCGCTGCTTTGTCTGCTTTGAGACGCGGCTGCGGGAGACGGCCCGGCAGGCCGCCGCGGAGGGCTTTGACTGGTTCACGACCACGCTGACCATCAGCCCCCTCAAAAACGCCGCCAGACTCAACGAGATCGGTCAGAAGTGCGCGGAGGAGTACGGCGTACCCTTCCTGCCCTCTGATTTTAAGAAGAAGGACGGCTATAAAAGGTCGATCGAATTATCATCCATGTTCGGACTGTACCGGCAGAACTACTGCGGCTGTGAATTCTCGCGGCGGCAGCAGGATCCGGACAGGGAATAAAGCAGGAGGAAATATACGTGCGGAAGTTTATTGAAGTCATTTCACAGGAAATGGAGCAGGCGTTCGAAGCGGCAGGCTATGATCCCTCCCTGGGCAGAGTCACTGTTTCCAGCCGCCCCGACCTGTGTGAGTACCAGTGCAACGGAGCCATGGCAGGCGCTAAAAAATATCATAAGGCGCCTTTCATGATCGCGGAGGATGTAGCAGCAAAGCTGCAGGATTCAGAGGTGTTCTCCTCTGTAGAGGTCGTACGTCCCGGTTTCATCAATCTGAAGATCGCGGAAGCTTTCCTGACCGTTTATCTGATGCAGATGAAAGACGCGGAACGTTTCGGCATGCCCGCCCAGGAGGCCCCTTCCCGGATCATCCTGGATTACGGCGGCCCCAACGTGGCCAAGCCCCTGCATGTAGGACACCTGCGTTCCGCAGTTATCGGTGAATCCATCAAACGGATCTGCCGCTATCACGGGGAAGAGGTCATCGGCGACATCCATCTGGGCGACTGGGGCCTGCAGATGGGCCTTGTCATTACCGAGCTCCAGGACCGTCAGCCGGATCTTCCTTATTTTGATCCCGATTACAGCGGAGACTATCCGGAGGAAGCTCCCTTTACAGTCTCCGAGCTGGAGGAGATCTATCCCTATGCCAGCAAAAAATCCAAAGAGGATCCGGACTATTACGCCCGGGCCATGGAAGCGACCCACCGCCTGCAGGAAGGCGACCGGGGGCTGCGGGCCCTCTGGAACCAGATCATTTCGGTCTCCGTGGCCGATATGAAGCGCAACTACGCCAGACTGGATGTGACCTTTGACCTCTGGAACGGAGAGTCCACGGTCAATGATATCATTCCCGGCATGGCGCAGAAGATGAAAGAGGACGGCTATGCCCACGAGAGCAACGGCGCCCTGGTCGTAGATGTCTCCGAGGAATCCGACAGCAAGGAGATGCCCCCCTGCATCATCCTCAAGTCCGACGGGGCGGCCCTGTATACCACCACGGATCTGGCCACCATCAAGGACAGGGAAGATACATATCATCCCGACCAGATGATCTACATCACCGACAAGCGCCAGGAGCTGCACTTCAGCCAGGTCTTCCGCTGTGCCCGAAAGACCGGCCTGATCCGTCCGGAGACCCGTCTGGATCATATCGGTTTCGGCACCATGAACGGG
>ODAJ012095958.1_pt1 | contig 13403 bp, 10 predicted proteins | sample 1539241 | NCBI WGS metagenome assembly ODAJ01 (sample SAMN02144231, study PRJEB22623) | gut metagenome | biome: sheep rumen | host: Ovis aries | place: New Zealand | reverse complement strand
CCGCCGATGACGAAGCGGCCGGTGGGATTGATGTAGAAGCGCGTGGCGTCGTCGATCATCTCCTTCGGGAGAACCGGATCGAAGACATACTTTTTGATATCCTCATGGATCTGCTCCTGGGAGACTTCAGCATCGTGCTGGGTGGAGAGCACGACAGCCTCAAGGCGGCTGGGCTTTCCATTTTCATCGTACTCCACAGAGACCTGGGACTTTCCATCCGCCCTCAGGTAGGGCAGGGTGCCGTCCTTTCGGACCTTGGTCAGCTGGAGGCAGAGCTTGTGGGCCAGGGAGATGGGATAGGGCATGAGCTCCGGCGTCTCGTTGGTGGCGTAGCCGAACATCATTCCCTGGTCGCCGGCGCCGATGGCACCGATCTGCTCATCGGACATTTCACTCTCCCTCGCCTCCAGGGCCTTGTCGACGCCCATGGCGATGTCGGGAGACTGCTGGTCCACGGCCACCATGACCGCGCAGGTGTTGCCGTCGAAGCCCTTGTCGGAGCTGTCGTAGCCGATCTCCTTGATGGTCTCTCTGGCGATGGCCTGGTAGTCGATCCGGGCCTTTGTTGTGATTTCCCCGGTAATGAGGACAAATCCGGTGCAGGTGACCGTCTCACAGGCCACGCGGCTCATGGGATCCTGGGCCATGCACTCGTCCAGGATAGCGTCGGAGATGGCGTCGCAGATTTTGTCCGGATGTCCTTCTGTCACAGATTCAGAGGTAAATAATCTTTTTTCCATGTAGTAAAATATGATCCTTTCCGCCCCTTCGGGCAAAGACTGCTTACCTCCTGTGTACGGTATCTTTTCTTTGATAAAAAACAGTCCGCAGTTGGGACCGCGGACTGATATTCATCACACAATTCCCTTATTGTTCGATTGCTCGCTTGAGGTTGGCACCTTCCCTTTCGGGAGGTTGTCACGGCTTCGCAGACCCTCTAAGTCTCCACCGTTCTGAATAAAGGTAAGCATATCAATATGAAGTTGTATGAGCCGTAAAATGAAAGCCCGACTCTATAGGCTGAGACCAAAGATAGCACAGCTTGCGCTTCCTTGCAAGCTTCAAAAATAACTTTGTGTATATAGGTCACTTTGGCGCCGGAAATGTCCTGTTTTTGGGCAAAACGCCTGAGGCCACGCTCAGTGGGTGCAGCGCTTGAGGATCTCCTTCATCTCATCCACCGTGAAGACGTAATCCGTGTTGCAGAAGCCGCAGTTCAAGGTCTCCTCCTTGCCGTCCGCGATGATGTTCATGAGCTCCTTGCGGCCCAGGGCGATCAGGGCCTGGGTCACCCGCTCCCGGGAGCAGTTGCACTTGAAGGCCACAGGCATGGAATCGTTGATTTCAAGGTCCAAATCGCCCAGCAGGGCCTCCAGCATGGTCTCCGGCGTGCCGCCGTTTCTCAGCATATCCGTGACGGAGCCCACGGATACAGCCTTCCGCTCCAGCGCTGCAATGACATCCTCCGGGCAGTCCGGCATGACCTGAATGATATACCCGCCCGTCTCCCGGACAGTGTTGTCCTTATTCATGAGGACGCCCAGCGCCACGATGGACGGCACCTGCTCGCTCAGGGCGAAATAGTAGGCGATGTCCTGGGCAATCTCGCCGGTCTGGATGTCCACCTGGCCCGCGTAAGGCTCCTTGAGGCCAGTATCCCGCAGCACGTGGAGCAGACCCTTGCCCACGGCTCCGCCGACGTCAAAATGTCCGAACTGGTTGGGCGGCAGGACGACATCCGGGTGGTCCACATATCCTTTGACGGTACCCTGGGAGGTGGCTGTGACGGTGATGCCGCCCAGCGGGCCGTCGCCCCGGAACTGGATGGTCAGAAGGTCGGTGTCATTTTTCATCATGGCGCCCATCATGAGGCCGGCTGCCATGGTCCGGCCCAGGGCGGCGGAGGCCACCGGGCTTAGATTGTGGGCCTTCCTGGCATACTCTGTGACGCCGCGGGATGAAACCGCGAAGGCTCTGACGAACTGGTGGGCGGCGGTCGCCCGGATCATATAGTCTCTCAACTTAATACCTCCTGTCTCAGGACGCCTTCGCCGCGGAAGGAAGGGATAAAACTCTCCTCCGCCGTGGGGCCTTCCTGAATGTATGCATTTTCCATTCCGATGGAGAGGGCGTAATCCACGACGCGGCCGTACTCGCGCCTCGTGACCCGCCTTGCCAGCTCAGGGAAATGAACCCCGATCCCCTCCATAGGCGTATATTGGTTCATAATGCTGACGTAGATGTCATTTCCGTAGGTCTCGTGAAGATATCTCAGGATCTCCTTCGCCTCCCGGACATGCCCCGGCAGGACCATGTGGCGAACGATGGTTCCTCTCTGCATCATTCCCCGGTCGTCGAAGCGGGGAGCACCGGTGATGGCCACCATCTCCTCGATGGCGGCTGTGGCCACAGCAAAGTAATCGGATGCCCGGGAATAGCGGGCCGCGGTCTCTGGCTCAAAATACTTGAGGTCCGGGAGAAACAGATCCACCGTCCCTGCAAGGCTTCGGATGGTCTCCCGCGTCTCATAGCTACCGGTGTTATAGAGGACCGGAATCGAAAGTCCCTCGGCGCGGGCCTTCCGCACAGCCTCGATGATCTGCGGCACGTAATGGGTGGGCGTCACCAGGTTGATATTGTTGGCCCCTTGGGCAGCCAGCTCCAGAAAGATTTCCGACAGCCGCTCCACCGTGACGGGAACCCCTTCCCGGCCGAGGGCGATGGACCGATTCTGACAGAAGACGCAGCGGAGGGGGCAGCCGGTGAAAAAGACGGCGCCCGAGCCCTCCTTGCCGGATATGCAGGGCTCCTCCCACATGTGGAGGGCGGCCCGGCCGGCGCGGATCTCCGCGGTCATCCCGCAGTAGCCCGGCTGCTGGGCATTTCGCAGGGCGCCGCAGGACCTGGCGCAGAGGCGGCAGGCCTCCATTTCAGAAAAGACCGGGTCCGGTCTGGTCTGGGTCATACTTTACCTGATCTCCTTTTCTCCTGTCAGCCATTGTCCGGCTTTTATTTTCACGCCTGATTCGGCAGACATGACGGCTTTTTCTGCTCTCACTCCACATGCCCCGGCAAAGCAGGCAGCCTTCCTGCACACCGATCCAAATATGCATAGAAAGAGCTGTCGCGCCAGGTACATGTCATACGCCTTGGTATGGCACATACCTGGGACGACAGCCCCGTCAATACAGTTACTCCTTAAGGCCCCGATGGGCCCAGCGGCTACAGCGTCAGGAGACGCCGCCCAGCCTGAACTTCTCAACCTCCCGCTCAGAGGAGACGGTCTTGATTTCCGCGCCGAGGGAGCGGAGCTTACCGTCGAAATCCTCGTAACCCCGGAGGATATAGACTATGTCATCGATCACCGTGACGCCCTCGGCGGAAAGGCCCGCAATCACGAGAGCAGCGCCGGCGCGAAGGTCGGGCGAGGAAACCCTGGCACTGGTCAGGGAGGGAACGCCGTCGATGATGGCTGTGTGGCTGTCCACCTTGATGTTGGCGCCCATTCTGGCCAGCTCATCCACGTACTTGAAGCGATTCTCGAAAATACTCTCGGTAACGATGGAGGTTCCCTGGGCCAGGGCCAGCACCACCGTCATCTGCGGCTGCATATCCGTCGGGAATCCGGGATAAGGCTGGGTGGTCACATGGGTCCTCTGGAGACGTCTGGCCGCCACGACGCGGACAGAGTCGTCGAACTCCTCGACCTCGCAGCCGATCTCCAGGAGCTTGGCGGAGATGGCTTCCAGGTGCTTGGGAATGACGTTCTTGACGATGATATCACCCTTGGTAGCCGCTGCCGCCATCATGAAAGTACCTGCCTCGATCATGTCGGGCACGATGGTGTAGGAGCAACCGTGGAAGGAGGTGACACCATTGATCTTGATCCGGCTGGTGCCGGCGCCGCGGATATCGGCGCCCATGCTGTTCAGGAAGTTGGCCACGTCGACGACGTGGGGCTCCTTGGCGGCATTCTCAATGGTGGTCCGGCCGACGGCCCTGGAGGCTGCCATCATGATGTTGATGGTCGCGCCGACGGAGACCTTGTCGAGGAAGATGGACGTCCCCCGCATGTAATCGCAGGAGGCCATGATTGTGCCATGCTCGATCTTCACGTCGCAGCCCAGGGCCCTGAAGCCCTTTAAGTGCTGGTCGATGGGCCGGCTGCCGATATTGCAGCCGCCGGGAAGCGGAACGTTGGCACTGTTGTACTTGCCCAGAAGGGCGCCCAGAAGGTAGTAGGATGCCCGGATCTTCTTGATATATTCGTACTCCACGCAGCAGTCGTGGATGGTAGAGCCATTGATCTTGACGGTATGGCGGTCGATGCGGTCTACGTGAGCTCCGATCCCCGCGATGGATTCCAGAAGGACGTTCACGTCGTTGACATCCGGAAGGTTTTCAAGCGTCACACACTGGTCGGCCATGATGGCAGCAGAAATAATCGGCAACGCCGCATTCTTGGCGCCGGCGATCTCCACCTCCCCTGCCAGTGGATTTCCGCCTCTTATGACATATTGATTCATATGGAATGATTTCCCTTCTATTGTTTTAGCTCCGTTGACCGGAGGCCCGCGCCCTCCCCTAAGGCCGGTGCAAAGGTGTCCGCTATCTCTGGATTTTCTTCCTGCCGGAATCGGGTCTGTAACCCCTCAGACCGCTCCGGGCGCTCATAAAAAAATTTCTGTCAGAAACAGAAATTTAACATATTTGAAAAAAAAGCGCAATAGTGAACACCCCTATATAATAGCTTAAAAAAGCCTTTTTGTAAATGACTTCTGTCCTTAATGAAAGTTTTCGTAATCTTTCCGCTTTTTTCTCCCTTTTTTCATAAGAGATGGCCCTTTTTTCTTCCGCACGCTCCATCCAAAGGTCCCATGGGACTCTCCTAGCCCGCAATATTCCCCGTGGCTGTACACCAGCGGCCGACAATCCGAGAAATGAAAACCTCCCTGCTCGTCCACAAACGACTCCTCCACATGCACCGCCAGCACATCGGCGATGAACATGGTGTGGGATCCCAGCTCCTCAGTCTTATTGACCTTGCACTCAATGGAGACAGGCGCCTCCGCCAGCATAGGGCAATCTGTGTGAGGCGCTGTCTCTACGGTGAGATTCATAGCTTTGAACTTGTCTTCATTTTTCCCGCTGCGGACGCCGCAGTAGTCAGTCGCACGGGCCAGGTCCTCGCCAGGTACGTTCACCACGAAGACGCCGGTCGCCATGATATTCTCATAAGTCTTTCTGGACGGCCGCAGGGAAATGCTCAGCATGGGCGGGTTGGTGCAGACTGTGCCGCACCAGGCCACCGTGCACACATCGGGCACGCCATCCCCGCTCTTGGATGTCACCAGCACGGCCGGCAGCGGGTAGAGCATGTTGCCGGCCTTCCACTCTGTCTTTGCCATATGCCTTCCTCAGCTCTGAAGGGCCGTCATGAAGGACGGGATCAACTGCTTCTTGCGGGAAACGACGCCCTTGAGGAGAGCCCGGTTGTTTTCCACCGGCTTTCCGAAGGCATCGCTCACCAACTGCTCGCTTCCCTTGCCATAGGTCAGAAGGACCGTATCCTCGGACAAAATGTCCGTCAGCATGAAGAATACCATCTGCATGTTGCTCTTTAAGGACTCCTTCTCCATCTGGGGCAGGATCTTCTCGGCGATGGCAGCCAGCTCGGCACCGTCCATGGAGCTGATCTGGCCTACGCCCATGACAGTCTCGCCGAAGATAAATTTCTTGAAATCCTGGTGGAGGATTTCGTCCGGGGACTTTCCCTCCAGGTTGCTGCCGGCCCGGAACATGGCCTTGGCATACTTTTCAATATCCACACCCGCGATGGCAGCCAGGGCATTGCCGGCCTCAATATCCCGCGTGGTGCAGGTAGGCGACCGGTAGAGGAGGGTATCGGAAATAATAGCCGACATCATGAGCCCCGCGATATCCCTGGGAATTTTGACGTTCATCTCCCGGAACATGTTGAAGAGGATGGTGCAGGTGCAGCCCACGGGCTCGCCCCGGAAGAAGACGGGCTGCATGGTCTCCACGGTGCCGATCCGGTGGTGGTCCACAATCTCAAGAATCTGGGCCTGCTCCAGGTTGTCCACAGCCTGGGACTTTTCCGTGTGGTCCACCAAAATGACCTTCTTTGGCTTGACGTTGATGAGACTTCTGCGGGATATCATGCCCACATACTGCCCGCGGTAATCGACGACAGGGAAATCGTGGAGCGGAGATTTACCCATCTTTTCGCGGATATCATCCACAAAGTCATCCAGGCGGAAGGTGGGCAGCTCCTGGTCCCGGATGAGGAAGCTGGCCGGTATGGCCTGGCTGATGAGCCGGGCTACGATGAAAGTATCGAACCGGGTGCAGATGACGATGCACTGCTTCTCCTCCGCCAGAGCCTTGATCTCTTCTGACACGTCGTCCGTCATGCAGACCACGATGCAGCTGGCACCGCCCTCGATGGCTGCCCGCTGGGTATCCTCCCGGTCGCTCAGGATGACCAGGTCGTCCTGCTCCATATATTGCGCCAGCTTCTCGGCCATGGAAGCTCCGACCATGATCTTGCCCCGAACCAGGCATCCGTGGGCATTGCCGGCCACCACGGTCCCGTTGACCGTCTCCGCGATATCATAAAATTTGGTCCTGGCCTCGGCCAGAATGGTCTTATTGTAGGAGTCCATGAAGTAGTCCGCGATATCGTCCACCGTCAGAAGTCCCTGGACCGACCCGTCCTCGCTCATGACCGGCAGCGTGACGGTACCGCTCTCCTTCATATATTCCCAGGCGATGCGTACCGTGACGTCCGTGGGGGCCCCCTCCGTGTCCTCGATGCTCATATCGCTGACCTGGTGGCCTACGTTGGGCATGTAATCAGGGGGATCCATATGGAAAAACTTCAGGACATACTCCGTCTCCTCATTGATCTGCCCGGCCCGGCGCGGCACATACCGCCTGCTCCGGCTAATGGCATTCTTGAGATAAGCGTAAGAGATAGCTGCGCAAATGGAGTCCGTATCCGGATTCTTGTGGCCAATCACATAAATTTCTTCGCTGCTGTTCATAATGCCTCCCTTTTTCTCGTCAATCACCCATCGAAAAGCTGTCGACCAGCTTCTGTTTTTCCTGTCGTTTCAGGCGCTTGATGGCAAATTCCCTGGACATGGCCTCCTCCTTGGTGGAGAAAGTCTCATAGTAGACCAGTGTCACAGGACGGCGGGGTCTGGTATAGCGGGCGCCCTTTCCCGCATTGTGGGTCTTCACCCGTTCCTCCAGATGATTGGTCCAGCCTGTATAGTAAGTTCCGTCGGCGCATCTGAGTATATAGGTGTAAGAGGGCGTCTTGTTCTCATTTTCCATGGCGAACGGCTGTCAGAGCAGGACCTCCATCTCCTTCTTGAGCATCTGCATGCCCTGCTTTTCGTAAAACTTCATGGCCGAGGGATTGCAGGCCCAGACGTTCAGTGTCAAATGATAACATCCGATCTCCCTCGCGTAATCGACAATATGGTCATAGATGATCTGGCCCACTCCCTGCCGCCTGTAGGTCTCATCGACGCAGAGATCATCAATGTACAGCTCCTTGATCGGATGCATGTAGTTGCTGCCGGTGTAGTCGGTCACCATACAGAAACCATAACCGGCCACTTCATCCCGCTCATCCGCCGCCACAAATATGGGGCGGGTGTCGTCGGCGATCAGCACCTCCAGCTGGCCATCGGTGTACTTAACGGCGTTATCGAGAAACAGATCCGGCCGGCCCTGCCTGTGGACCTCTTCCACCTGGTGGAGCAGGGCCTGGATCCGGGGAATATCTTTGAAGGCTGCCCTTCTGACTTTGAGTTCCATCCTCGTATCTCCTACATTTCTATGGGATCCGGCTGCGGATCCCGGTGCACATTCAATGCAATACAATGATTATACTCCATAGTGCAAATGTTAGGCAAGACAGCCGTTCCGCCGACCTCCCGGGACAGGAAGACATTTTTTGTTCTCCTCGGCCAGCTGTTCATACACAGCGACGACCTCCCCCTGTGTGGATACTTATTCCCTATGACGGAGACTGCAGGAACTGAATTTTTACCAGTTTTTCAAGGAAAAATTTGACAAATACGATAAACGGATTTATAATACCCGGCAATGGGACATGATACGCAGCATTCGATTTGACAGAAGGTCCCACGAGAAAAATATCATCAAGCGATAATAAATAACATTGGCCTAGAGAGGCCGCCATACATGAACTAATTTGGGAGGAAATGAAAAATGGCAGCAAGAAAGAAAGCAGTTGTCAACGTAGAAGAAGTTAAGGCCGTCGCCGAGGAGACCGTCAAGGACGTCACCGACAAGGCTGAGGAAGTTGTCAAGGAAGTGAAGAAGACCACCACCAGAAAGACCGCCGCTAAGAAGCCGGCCAAGAAGGCTGAGCCGACAGTCAACGTCTTTGTCGAGTACATGGGCAAGCAGGCCGCCGCCAAGGAAGTCGTTGCCAAGGCCATGGATGCCTACAAGGCAGCCCATGCGGATGCTGAGATCAAGACCTTCGAAGTCTATGTCAAGCCCGAAGAGAACGCTGCTTACTATGTCGTGAACGGCGAAGGTTCTGCTGAGTTCAAGGTAGAGCTGTAATTGTACGTGACGAAAAGTGGGAATCAGGGACGGTTCCTTTTCCCACTTTTCTCCGAAAAGAGGGAAAAGGAACCGTCCCTGATTCCCACTTTTCTCTGGAAAGAAGGGAAAGAGGTTGTTCCTGATTCCCACTTTTCCCTCCGAGACCATTGCAGGATGGCCATCGGATAGCGAAGATATTTTTCTCACCCCTCATCCCCTCCGGGGATGAATTTCCTTTATTGTGACATGCTTGGACAGAGGAGATCGTCTCCCCTGTCCACTTTTCATTTGTGGATAATTAATCAGAGACCGGATTCTCAAGTCGACCGGTAAATAAAAGAATCACCCCGCTGATCCCTGTAGGGAAAAGCGGGGTGATTTCATTTTTTACTGCTGATGCCGGAAGGGCTTACCTGTTGATATAACCGCTCCAGTAGCCGCCGACATAGTTCTTGCTGTCCGTGTAGCCCCAGTTGCCTGTGTAATTGGGGTCGGTCGGATCGATTCTGCCGATGGCGTAGGGAATCGGAACATGGACCAGAGGTCTTGCGCAGTCGGAACCGACGTACATGCCGGAACCGTAGGTCACGTACTCATAGACCCAGTAGGAATATCTGACAGGGCAACGGATGCAGCCGTGAGACTGTCTGGTACCGAGGAGGTTGTAAGTACCGGGGTTCAGGTTGTAAGTGTTATCTTCAGTACAGGCGACAGAGTGGAAGTACTCACCGTTGCATACCCAGGTCAAACCGGCTTCACCGCTGGTTCCTGGCGGATATGTGTAGAGCAAAGCTTCCGTCGAATACTGACCCCAGGACGGACCCATCAATGATTTCCACCTCTGGTTACCGCCGGTCCGTCGTGAGCCTGGATCGGTAGGTGTCTCGGTGGTACCGGGAGATACCAGCCAGGCGAAGACCGGAAGGTTGTGGTCCGAAGTGCCCGGATAAGATGTATAGACCGTGGCCATGCAGGGGTAGGATACATCCACTACTATATAATATTCGCAGTCGGGGCAGGTATATCCGCTGTACTTACTCGTCTTGGTGCCGAAGAGGTCGCTCAGATAAGGTCTCGTGTCGTTGACCTTGCCCTCAGACCCATTGTAATAGAAGTAATATTTTCCATACTTCTTCCAGCCGGTGTAGTTGTAGCCGTTCTTGTCGACATACCACTGGCCGTCGCTGATGAACTTGTCTGTCTGAATGACGCCGTTCTTGACATAACCGCGGTGTTCATTGATATCTGTCCAACCGTTGGTGACAGGCTTGCTGGTAGTCCAGTTGAAGGTCTGAGCGTTATCTGTCCTTGCACTCTGCTGAACCATGTAAGTGCCGGAGGAATAATCGCCGTTCTTCACAGTCAGATACTTACCGCTGTTCACATTGATGAAGCGGTAGCCGGAACCGTATTTCTCGATCTTCCACTTCTGGGAATCAAGGTCTCTCCAGGAATCCTGGACAATGGAGGCATTGTTGGACTTCTTGGAATCGTTGACAGACAGGTATTTACCTGTAGCGACAGACTTGATGCTGTAGACATCCCTGGCGACCGGCGCAATGTAGAAGGTCTTGGTGAGCTCCGTCTTGGAAGCCTTGTTAATGACAAAGCGCTTGCCGTTGGCGCTGTTTCCGGTAATCATGGAAACATACAGGTCATTATCCTCGACCGGATACAGGCAGATATTGGTGTACTTGGCCGGAGACTTGGTAGCTTTCTCGGGTTCCCAGAGCTGTCCCTTGGCAGAGGACTGGGCTGCGAGCAGAACGTTCGTCCCGGACTTCTTGTTGTTGCCCTTGACCTGAATGCCCTGGTTATTGGATACGTTGACTATACGATAATAAACATTAGATCCGGAGACATAAGGAAGGATTCTCCACATCATAGTCTCATCAGAGGAATCATACTTCTTCTGGAGGACATTGGCACCGGAGCTGTCGTTCTTGGCGGCCAGTGAAAGACCAGAGTTCTTGTTGGTAATCTTGTAAATGTTTCCATAACCAAGATACTTGACGGTCCACCACTCACCCTTGCTGTCCCTCTTGAGGCTGAGCTCGACGTTGGCGCCGGAAGACTTGCTGTTATCCTTTACAAAGAGATCGCGCTTATAGGTAAGCCTGGAGGTGAAGTAATAGGTGCCGTTGGCCAGAGCATTCTTTCTGGGAGAAGATATCTTCTTGATCACCCAGTTCTGATGGGCATTCTTGTTGGAAACATACATCCTGACATTGGAACCCTGAGCCACGCCTGTGCCGTAAGTGCCGACCACGTAGTTGGGATCGTCTGCAGAGCAGATCACATAAGTTCCATCCTTTACAGAGGACTTCCGAATATACCATCTCTGATTGTAGGCGCCCGTATACTTCATCTGAGATACGTTCATCTTTTTCTCAACCGTTTTATAGGCTGCCGTCAAGACCTTGTCAGAGCAGAAAGCCTTGATCTTATAAAGACCGTCTCCCAGAGACTCGATATACCACTGTTCACAATCGGTGGGGTAGGACTCATCGATCTGAATGTTGTCATTTTCACCGATGCCTGCATTTTTAACAGCCATCCTCTGCTTGGTATTGTCCGAAAGGGAAATCATATAGTAACCGTTGGCAAGACCGGCATCCTCGCCGGAGACATCCTTACCCACAGCAGCCTTATTGACCTTGGCGGTCCAGACCTGGGTCAGGGCACCGCTCTTCGGAGCAAGAATGATATTCGCGCCCTTCTTGGCCTTTCCGCCTTCGATGTCAAGGTACTTGCCGCTGGCGACGTCCACGATGGAATATCCATCAGCCACCTTCACCATTCGGAAATCAGTACCTTCCATATCCTGCTCGATGTTATCCTCGTAGACAGAAAGATAGAATCCGGTACCGTCATTCTTGATCTTGTAAATATTGCCGTAACCGACAGATTCCAGGACATAGCTCTGACGGTTGTAGGGACCGTAGGCACCTACCTGCACATTTGCGCCGGCATTGGTCTTGCCCTGCTCCGTCTCCATGGCGTAGTTACTGCCCGCAGCACTGCGGAAGACATAACGGCTGGAGAACTTGAGAGCGGGGCTGCCAACGGACTTCAGAGTCCACTGAGTATAGACAGCTTTATCCTGACGTGTGCGCAAAGCGATAGCTTTCCCGTTCTCCACCTGCCTGGCATTGACGCGAATCGAATAATTCTTGTCTGTCTTAGAACAAATGTAGACACACTTGTCATCCTGTGACTTCAAAATATACCACTGCTGCTTGTCAGAGCCGGTATAATCAGCCTGCGTGACAGCCCCCTCCGCCTCAGCAGGAGCCGTAAGGGCCTTGTTGGAGGCAAATCCGAGAATCTCGTAAAGGCCTTCTCCCAAGGGGATGATTTTGAAGGTAGAAGCCACGTTATCCGAAACTTCGCCTGCCTTCAATTTGGCATCGGAGATGGTAGCCCCGGGGATAGAAATGGCAATATCTGTATTCCCGACACAGGTAATCTGGTAGTAGCCCTCTTTAACGTTCGCGTCCGCGAGCTCGACAGCCTGGGCCTCCAGGTCGGTCTCTTCCTCAGCTGTCTCCTCTGTTGTCTCTTCGACAGCCTCGGCCGGATCCTCCGTGGCAATATCTGTGCCATCGTCAGTCACGTCAGCAGACGGATCCTCGGGGGTCTCAGTCGGATCGGTAACTTCCTCACCACTGTTCTCTCCTGTTCCGTCATCGACGGGATCTGTAACGTCACCCTGTGAGGGATCAACAGTTTCACCCTGGGAAGGATCAGTGTTTTCTCCCTGGGAAGGATCAGTACTCTCACCCTGGGAAGGATCGATGCTCTCACCCTGGGAAGGATCGGTGTTCTCACCCTGGGAAGGATCAGTGCTCTCACCTTCGGAAGGACCAGTACTCTCACCCTGGGAAGGATCGACACTTTCCTCTCCTGAATTTTCCCCTTCCTGCTCAGTGACCGCATGATCAGAACCACCATCATCTGTAGTGCTGTCCGCGATATCAGAAGCAGAGGCAGAAAGGGAGGAATCCTCTTCAACAGATGTCTCTGTAATGATATCACCGGTAGCATCAGATGCGATAACAGTGAGGCCTGTACCAGGTGATAAGATCATGGTTGCTGAAACAAGAAGTGCCAGTAATTTTTTCTTCATTACATCACCTCACAAAAAAATAAAGAGTATATTTAGAATACCCTATTTACCGGTAAAATTCAAGGAATCATTGTCTAAAAACAGAGGTGTAAGAAATTCTTAACCAGTTGATTACATTTATTAATAATACCATTGTTAGTATCTTTAAGATATTTTTGGTACAAAAGCACTACACCCATGTCAAATAAGGCATGTTCTTCGCATGACCCAAAACTGGAAATAAAAACACCATACCTCATCACATCAAATCTCACAGCTGAAATAAGAACTCAAAAGCGCCTCGAAAGAGACTCGAACTCTCGACCTCCGCCGTGAAACGGCGACGTACTGATAACTGTACTACCGTGCCATGCGGTATGGTATCAAACACTCTTCATCATCTCATGAACTCCGGAATAAACAAAAAGAGAAGCTTTTCAGCTTCTCTCTTCGTGCCCAGAGCCGGAATCGAACCAGCGACACGCGGATTTTCAGTCCGCTGCTCTACCAACTGAGCTATCTGGGCTTATGCAATATATGCAAGTAGCGGGGATAGGATTTGAACCTATGACCTTCGGGTTATGAGCCCGACGAGCTTCCAGACTGCTCCACCCCGCGATATTAAAAAAAATGGATGGGGAAGGATTCGAACCTTCGAAAGCGTTGCTAACAGATTTACAGT
>ODAJ012178711.1_pt1 | contig 13406 bp, 8 predicted proteins | sample 1539241 | NCBI WGS metagenome assembly ODAJ01 (sample SAMN02144231, study PRJEB22623) | gut metagenome | biome: sheep rumen | host: Ovis aries | place: New Zealand | reverse complement strand
GCCACAATGGAGGTTCTGAGTTCAACGGTTGTCATGACTGATGATGTTTAAAACGATTTCAAGTGCAAAGGTACGAACTTTCCATGAAAAGTGGTCACGGATTTCTCACTTTTTTTGAGTTTTTGCGAAATATGTGGTTAATCCTTGCCGAAAGTGATATCCTTTCGGATTATGCTGATGGTCTTGGGAGTGACGTTGAGGAACGAGGCTATGTCCTGCAAGTCAAGATGCTCAACTATGCCGGGTCGCCCTCGCGCTCCAGCTGGTCACCCTTGCGGTAAGTCACCGCCTCACTCTCACGCTCGCAAAAATCCCGCAGCACCTGAAGGTCTATCTTGTTCTTCTCAAATTTATATTCCATAGTTTCGTTATCTCTTTGACTGAAAAAATAATTCGCAGACCATGAAGAATCTACGAACCACTTATATTTACCTTGCCGATAACTTACCTTCTGACGGCCGTCAGTTAATCAGCTGACAGCCGTCAGCAGATTGGTTTGCTTACGGGTAAGTATTCGTTTTATTTCTTCAAAGGAATGAGCTGCACGTTGGTAAGTGTCAGCTTGGCGGTGGCCTCGTCGATGTCAGTTGCTACCTTATTATATATAATGGTAGCATTGTTGATGTCGATGTCGTGAACGCAGTTGGCCTCTGTGGTGCCTTTTGCCTTGATGCCGGTGGTGCAACCGTAACAGGTGATGTCGCTGATGTGAATGTCCTGGAAGTCAGGAATGTTCTCCAGTTTCTTTGGTCCCTGGAAGTCGGGGTTGTCGCGGCCGGCAGGGCGGTCCATGTAGTCACACTGGAAGACGATGGCTTCGTCCTTGATGTCGGTCATGACGATGTTCTGTATAAACACGTTCTCGCATTGGCCGCCACGTCCGATGTTGCTCTTGAAGCGCAGGCCGGTGTCGGTACCGCTGAAGCGGTTGTCGCGTACCACGATGCGCTTCATGCCCTGAATGCTCTCGCTGCCGATGACAAAACCGCCATGGGCATGATAGACGGTGTTGCGCTCAATGAGGATGTCGGCACAGCCGTTGGCAGGTGAGGCGGGCTTGTTCTTGCCGCTCTTCATGCAAAGGCCGTCGTCGCCGGCATCTACCGTGCAGTTGACGATGAGGCCTACGTTAACGTCAGAGAAGTCGATGGCGTCACCGTTCTGCGCGTTCCACGGGCAGCGAACCGTCACTCCATCGACGATGACATTCTTTGAGTTGCAGGGATGCACGTGGAAGCGAGGAGAGTTCTGAACCGTGACGCCCTGAATGAGCACGTTCTCACAGTCGGTGACGCGAATCAGGTCGGCACGCATCTTCTCCTGATTCTCAGGTGTGTCGGCAATGTTGGGGTAACCGGCTTTTACGTCCCACGGGTACCACAGCTTACCCTCTTGACGCTCCACACCGCCAATTTCTTGGAAAGCCTTCCATTCTACGTCACTCACCTTCTCACGCTTTACGGGGCGCCACTGGGCACCGTTGCCGTCGATGATTCCCTCACCGGTAATGGCGATGTTCTTCTGCTTCGAGGCGCGAATGCCGGCATAGCAGCGGTCGCTCTTGCCACTGGGATCAACAAACAGGCTTTTGTCGGCAGAGAAGAGAATGATGGCGTTCTTGTCCAGATGCAGGTCAATGCCTGACTTCAGCATGATGGGCCCCGTGAGCCAGATGCCGGCCGGTACGTTCAAGTGGCCGCCGCCCTGCTTCGACAGCTGGCTGATGCCTTTCTTGAATGCTTCGGTGTTCAGCGTCACACCGTCGCCCACGCCGCCAACTTCTGTCAGCGACAGGCTGGCATCAGGAATGACGGGCGTGGTGACCTGAGCCATCGGGGTCGGCAGGTTCTGATAATACTTGGAATAGTCCTGTGCTATTGCCTTCCCGGCAAAACACGTCAGCAGCATGGCTGCACAGATAGTTTTTAGTAGTTTCATGTTATAATGTTTATTCTTTTATCTTTCTTATACTAGATGTTCTATAAGGTCAGCACGTTCGCCGGGCAGCATGTCGATGACGGGAATTTCTATCATCGTGTAGCAGCCGGGCTGTTGGCGCAGCGAGGCACGTGCCACGTTGACCAGCACCTGAGCCGTCAGGGCAGGGTTGTTGATGCTCATGTTGAACTCGAAGCGCTGGTTCTGCGTCTTTCCGCTCACGCCCTTGCGCACCATGTGTACGCCGTGGCCCATGTCGCGTACGTTATCTACTGACTCCACGGCAAAGACGTGTGTCTCGTCAGAGGCAAAGTAGGGGTCGGCCTTGATGGCTGCCGTCACGTCTTCCAGTTTGGCCCCGTCCTCTAACTCCACATAGACCATGCGACGGTGAATGCCCTCGCCGAGGGGGATGGTCATGCTGAGCGCATTCTTCACACCAGCCTTCGAGCGAACGCAGACCGAGTGGCCCATTGACATGCCCGGGCCAAAGTTGGTGTAGCTCAGTCCTTTTGGTGCAAGCCCCTGTAGCAGCGTGCGTACGATGCTGTCAGAACCCGGGTCCCATCCGGCGGCAATGATGCTGACGGTGCCCGTCTGCTTGTTCAGCTCCATGAGTCGCTCGCGGTAGCCGCGTATGTTGGTGTGAATGTCGAAGGAATCGACGGTGTTGATGCCAAGCGGCAGAATCTGCTTGGCATACTCCTCGCACGAACGGGTGGGGGTGGCGAGTATGGCTACCTGCACGTCCTTCAGTTCGCGAATGTCCTTCACTACATCGTAGGGTGCCAGTTCTGCAGGCTTGTTGTCGGCACCGTTACGGCGTACGATGCCTGCAATTTCAAAGTCGGGTGCGGCCTCCAGTGCCTCCACCGTGAATTTTCCAATGTTGCCGTAGCCCACTACGGCTGCTCTAATCTTCTTCATCTTTTTTTGTTTTTGTGGTTGTGAATATATCAATTTGCCTGCAAAATTACAAAATAATTCATAATTCATCATGCGTAATACATATTTTTTTGTAATTTTGCACAAAATAATAACCAAAAACAAGACATTATGTACGACAAAGAACGAGGTTTTTACATTGCGCACTGTGCTGACGGGGCGCTGAGTATTACAGGAAAGATGGCAAATCGCCACGGACTCATTGCCGGTGCCACGGGTACTGGTAAGACCGTGACGCTGCAAGTAATGGCAGAGACGTTCTGTCAGGCAGGTGTTCCCTGCTTCATGGCTGACATGAAGGGCGACCTGAGTGGTATTTCGCAGGTGGGCAAGCTGAGTGGCTTCATTGAGAAGCGCCTGCCGGAGTTCGGCATTGAGAACCCAGAGTTCCAGAGTTGTCCCGTGCGTTTCTACGACGTGTTCGGCGAACAGGGCCACCCCATGCGTGCCACCGTTTCGCAGATGGGCCCGCAGCTGCTGTCGCGTCTGTTGCAGCTGAACGAGACGCAGGACGGAGTGCTCAACATTGTGTTCCGCATTGCCGACGAGCGCGGCTTGCTGATTGACGACCTGAAGGACCTGCGCTCTATGCTCGACTGGGTTTCGAAGCATGCCAAGGAATATACCACGAAGTATGGTAACATCTCCTCGGCCACCGTCGGAGCCATACAGCGTGCCATCTTGCAGTTAGAGGCACAGGGTGCCGACAAGTTCTTTGGTCTGCCGGCCTTCAATATTCAGGACCTGTTGCAGACCGAGGGCGGCAAGGGCGTCATGAGCGTCCTGGCAGCCGACAAACTGATGCTCCAGCCGAAGCTCTACTCCACCTTCCTGCTGTGGCTGCTCTCCGAGCTCTACACCACGCTGCCCGAAGTGGGCGACCTCGACAAGCCCAAACTCGTCTTCTTCTTTGACGAAGCACACATGCTCTTTACCGACACGTCGAAAGCTCTGTTAGACAAGATTGAGCAGGTCATCCGTCTCATCCGTTCAAAGGGTGTCGGCATTTACTTCATTACCCAGAGTCCTACTGACATTCCCGAGGTTATTCTCGGACAGCTGGGTAACCGCGTACAGCATGCCTTGCGCGCCTACACGCCGAAAGACCAGAAGGCCGTCAAGACGGCTGCCGACACTTTCCGCGCCAATCCCGCCTTCAAGACCGACGAAGCCATTATGAACCTGGAGACCGGCGAAGCCCTTGTGTCATTCCTCGACGAGAAAGGTGCTCCCAGCATGGTGCAACGTGCCAAAATACTCTTCCCCCTGAGCCAGATTGGTGCCGTTACGGAAGGCCAGCGGCTTGACATCATCAAGCAGAGCAGCATCTATGGCAAGTACGATACGCCTGTCGATAGGCAGAGTGCTTTCGAAGTCCTCATGGCAGAAGCCGAGCAGGCGCTCGCGGAGCAGGAGAAGAATATAGAAGTGCCTGTTCCAGCCGAAGCCGGAAAGCCTGCTAAGGAAGAGAAGAAGAAGCCCGGCATCATGGCAAAGGTCTGGAAAGCCGTTCTTACTGCCGTCACCTCCACCCTGGCAGCCCTGCTCGGTACGTGGGTCAGCAATAAGGTCAGCGGCAAGAAGACCAAGACGCGTACCTCGGCCAAGGAGCGTGTGGTGAAGAACGCTACCAGTGCCGCCACGCGCACGATTACCAAGGAGCTGACCCGTGACATTCTGGGTAATCTGGTGAAGTAACCTATACGACACTTTATTTGTGTATATACAATATTTTCGCATTGTTTGCGTTTAAAGTATTGTATATACACAATTTTTTTGTCATTATGATAGAATACATCCGAGGGGAGCTCACCGAGCTGACCCCAGCCTTAGCAACGGTAGAAACTGCCGGCGTGGGCTATGCGCTGAACATCTCGCTGAACACTTACAGCGCCGTACAGGGCCGCAAAGAGGTGAAACTCTATGTTTATGAGGCCATACGCGAAGATGCCTACGTGCTCTACGGCTTCTATAATAAAAAGGAGCGCGAGCTGTTCCAGCTGCTCATCAGCGTCAGTGGCGTGGGTGCCGGTACGGCACGCATGGTGCTTTCGTCAATGAGCGTCAGCGAGCTGTGCTCCGCCATCTCCATGGGCAATGAGCGTGTCATGAAGGGAATAAAAGGCATCGGTCTGAAGACGGCCCAGCGCATCATTGTCGATTTGCGCGACAAGATTGTCGCCTTGGGCATTGCCGACGAGATACCGGCAGGTGGCACTCTTGCTACGCCGATCAACAATGCGGTGAAGGATGAGGCCGTCGCCGCTCTGACCATGCTCGGCTTCTCGCCCGCACCGACGCAGAAAGTGGTTGTCCAGATTCTGCAGGCACAGCCCGACCTGCCCGTGGAGCAGGTCGTGAAGCTGGCGCTGAAGCAGATAAAGTAACAGACCCACCCCCAGCCCCTCCCTAAAGGGAGGAGAGAAATATGACAAAGAGATGAAGAGAAATAATGCATATAGAGATACCAGGAAGTACGCTTCAGTAAGGGGTGTACTCTATATTGTATTGTTTTTGATAATCGGTGCTTCAGTATTAGCAACGCCACAATGGCGTGTTCATGGTATGTTCTCCCCTTCCTCACAGGGAGGGGTTGGGGGAGAGTCAGCCGCGCATGATACCCTTCCCCCCACCCGCTGGCGCATACAACCCACCATACCGATGGTCGTTGAGGACCTGGATACTTCGGTCCTCGACTTGCGACGCCCCGACAACATCGTGCAGACCGTCGAGATGGACACTACGGGCAATGGCTACCGCATCGGTATGAAGCTTGGCGACTCCTATCTGAACACCCCCATCCTCATGACTCCCGACGAGTACATGCTCTGGACCGAACGCCAGCAGATGCAGCGCTTCTTCCACAATAAGAATGCAGAGGCAGCCAAGGCCAAGGGGAAGGATAAGTTCTCCTTTGCCGACATGAACTTCGACCTGGGACCGGCAGAAAAGATTTTCGGCCCCGGCGGTGTGCGCATACGCACCCAGGGAACGGCCGAACTGAAGATGGGTGCCACCATCAAGAGCATTGACAACCCGTCGTTGCCCATACGTAATCGAAACACGACGGCCTTCGACTTCGACGAGAAAATCAACCTCAACGTGACGGGCAGCGTGGGCGACAAGATGAAGATGACGCTCAACTACAACACCGACGCCACGTTCGACTTCGACACCAAGAACCTGAAGCTGCGCTACGAAGGCAAGGAGGACGAAATCATCAAACTCGTTGAGGCCGGTAACGTGACGTTCCCCTCGAACAACTCGCTCGTCAAGGGTGCCAGCAGCCTCTTCGGTATTCGCACCGACATGCAGTTCGGGCGACTCAAGTTGCAGACCGTGCTCTCGCAGAAGAACTCCACCACCAAGAGTGTCACCTCGAAGGGCGGCACACAGACGACCCCCTTCGAAATCAACGTCTCTGACTACGAGGAGAACCGCCACTTCTTCCTCTCCCAGTACTTCCGCGACCATTACGATGCCTCTATGCAGACGCTGCCCAACATGACTACGGGCATCACCATTACGCGCGTAGAGGTCTGGGTGACCAACAAGACGGGAACAACCTCCAACACCCGTAACCTCATAGCCTTGACCGACCTCGGCGAGGACAGCCACATCAGCAACACCACGCTCTGGCAGGGTACGGGCGTAGGCATTCCCAGCAATGATACGAACAATGAGTACGCCTCGTTGTCCACCGACCACGCTACAGCCCGCGACATCGACCAGGCCAGCACCGAGCTTGAGGCCATTGCAGGTTTCCACGGCGGCATAGACTACGAAAAGCTGTCGTCGGCCCGTCTGCTCAATTCGTCAGAATATGCTGTCAATACGTCGCTTGGCTACATCTCGCTGCGCACCACGCTGCAGACCGACCAGGTGCTGGCTGTGGCCTACGAATATACTTATGGCGGTGTGACCTACCAGGTGGGTGAGTTCGCTTCCGACCATACCAATGTCAGCGAGGCCCTCTTCGTCAAGTCGCTGAAGAATACCAGCAACAACCCTCGTCAGGGAAACTGGGACCTCATGATGAAGAACGTCTATTACCTGGCCTCGACGGTCGAGAAGACCAAGTTCCGCCTCGACATCAAGTACCAGAGCGACACGACGGGTGTCTATCTGAGCTACATACCTGAGCCGCAGGTCAAGGAGACGCCTATCATCCGGCTGTTGGGTGCCGACCGCTTGGACAATAACAACCGCGCCCACTCCAACGGCTACTTCGACTTCGTGGAGGGCTACACGGTGCAGAACGGTCGCGTCTTCCTGCCGGCCGCCGAGCCCTTCGGCCGCTGGATGCAGGAAAACCTCATGCGCAACGGCGTGGCGGCTGCCACGGCCGAGAAGTATGCCTTTACCCAGCTTTATGACTCTACGAAGACCGTGGCCAAGCAGATAGCCGAGAAGAACAAGTACCAGCTCGTGGGGCAGTACAAGGGCACTTCGGCCAATGTCATCTCCTTGGGTGCCTACAACGTCCCGCAGGGCTCCGTGGTGGTGACGGCGGGCGGTGTCACGCTGACCGAGGGCTCCGACTATAGTGTTGATTATTCGGCCGGCGAGGTCACCATCTTGAACCAGAGTATCATCGATGCCGGCACGAACGTCAGCGTCTCGCTTGAGAGCAACTCCGACTACGGCATGCAGCGCAAGACCATGCTTGGTTTCAACTGGGAGTACGACTTCTCCAAGAACTTCCAGCTGGGCGGTACGCTGATGCACCTTACAGAGCAGACGCTCACCACGAAGGTCAGCATGGGTGCCGAACCGCTGAAGAATACCCTCTGGGGTCTGAACCTCAACTGGAAACACGAGAGCCAGTGGCTTACCAACATGCTCGACGCGCTGCCCGGCTTGCACTGTACGCAACCCTCGCAGATTACCTTCACGGGCGAGTTTGCCCACCTCATAGCCGGTACGGCTGGCGGCACGCAGGACAATGCGTCTTACCTTGACGACTTCGAGAACACCAAGAACTGCATCGACGTCAGCGAGCCGAAGTCGTGGATTATCTCCAGCGTGCCCACCATGTTCCCCGAACATAATGACAAGACCACCGTCAGCAGCGGCTATAACCGTGCGCTCCTGGCCTGGTACAACATTGACCCGCTGTTTACCTACCGCTCCTCGTCGCTCACTCCGGCCCACATCAAGAGCGACCTCGAACAGCTCTCCAACCACTACGTCCGCGAGGTCTATGTCTCTGAGCTGTACCCTAACCGCGACCAGAGCACCTACAACGGAGCCACCGCCACGCTGCCCATCTTGAACCTCGCCTACTACCCCTCAGAGCGCGGACCCTACAACCTCTCGACCGAACTGAATCCTGACGGCACGCTGCCCAATCCGCAGACCCGCTGGGGCGGCATGATGCGTAAACTCGACACCAACGACTTCGAGCAGGCCAACATTGAGTACATCGAGTTCTGGCTTCTCGACCCCTTCATCTATACCCGCCAGGAAGGCACCGCCTCGCAGTATGGAGGCGACCTCTACATCAACCTGGGCGAAGTCAGCGAGGACGTCTTGCACGACGGCTATAAGTTCTACGAGAGTGGCATGCCCGTCGATGGCACCAGCTCCTTCTCAGAGACCCAGTGGGGTAAGATTCCCGTTCAGGCTACGCAGACCTATGCCTTTGCCACCACCAGTGGCAGCCGCCAGTTGCAGGACGTGGGCTTCAACGGTCTGACCGATGCCGAGGAGCGTACCTACGGGGCTTACGCTGACTTCCTGCAGCAGATGTCCGTCACCAACGACAGCGTCCGGCAGGCCTGGACCGCCGACCCTGCCAACGACGACTACCACTACTTCCGTGGCAGCGACCTTGACCAGCAGCGGGCCTCCATCCTGCAACGTTACAAGCGCATCAACATGCCCCAGGGCAACTCCCCCGACAACGACTCCAACAACGAGAGCTACGACACCAGCTACAAGACGGGCCCCGACGTGGAGGACATCAACCAGGACTACACGCTCAACGAGTACGAGCGCTTCTTCCAGTACCACGTCAGCATACGTCCTGAAGACCTCGAGATAGGTCGCAACCACGTGGTCGATATACGCAACAGCGGCGTGCGCCTGCGTAACGGTGACACCACCACCGTCCAGTGGTACCAGTTCCGCATTCCCATTCAGCAGTACGAGCGCCGCGAGGGTGGCATCAGCGACTTCTCCAGCATCCGCTTCATGCGCATGTTCATGACCCAGTTCCAGCGCCCCATCGTCTTGCGCTTCGGCTCGCTCGACCTCGTGCGCGGCGAGTGGCGCATCTACGACCAGTCGCTCGCTACCACGGCCTCGGCCGAGACGGGAACCCTCGAGGTCAGTGCCGTCAACATTGAGGAGAACAACGACCGACAGCCCGTCAACTACGTACTGCCGCCGGGCATTACCCGCGTGCAGGACCCCTCACAGCCGCAGCTTGTCGAGGCCAACGAGCAGTCGCTCAACATGACCGTGCGCAACCTCGCGCCTGGCGAGTCGAAGGCCGTCTATAAGAACTCTGGCCTCGACCTGCGCAACTACAAGCGCCTGCAGATGTTTGTCCATGCCAACCACGTCATGAACGACGTCTCCAACCTGCAAGACGGCGAGCTGGCCCTCTTTGTGCGCTTGGGTTCCGACTACAAGAGCAACTACTACGAGTACGAGATTCCCCTGAAGCTCACCCCCGACCGCAGTAACTATAATAAGTATAATGTAGAGGACTGCCGCGCCGTCTGGCCCGAGGAGAACATGCTCGACATGCAGCTCACCGTCTTTACCGACCTGAAGCGCGAGCGCAACCGGCAGCGCAGCACCGGCGGTGCCAGCTACACGCAGCTCTTCTCCGACTACGACCCCAGTCACCCGGCTAACAAAATCAGCATCATGGGTAACCCCTCGCTCGGCGAGGTGAAGACCATGATTATCGGTGTGCGCAACATCAGCACTGGCCAGAAGTCAGGCGAGGTGTGGGTCAACGAGCTGCGACTCCTTGAGACCAACAACAGCGGAGGCTGGGCCGCTAACGGAGCCCTGAACATGCAACTCTCCGACGTGGGCAGCCTGAACCTCAACGGCCGCGTCGTCACCGAGGGCTTCGGCGGACTGGAGGAGGGCATCATGCAGCGCACCACCGACAACTACCGCACCTTCTCCTTCACCGCCAACCTGGAGCTCGGCAAGTTCTTCCCCGACAAGGCCAAGGTGAGCATTCCGCTCTACTACTCGGTGACCAAGGAGGAGACGCGCCCCAAGTATAACCCCTTAGACACCGACCTCAGGCTCGACGACGCGCTGGATGCTGCCATCGACCAGCACGAACGCGACTCCATCGAGAGCATTGCCGTGACCAAGGTCACCAACACCAACTTCTCGCTCTCCAACGTCCGCGTGGGCATTAAGACCAAGCGCCACCCCATGCCCTACGACCCCGCCAACTTCTCCTTCTCCTACGGCCACCAGCACCGCTACACCAGCGGCGAAACCACCGTCTATGAGCGCGATGACCAGTGGCGAGGTTCCCTGAGTTACAACTATACGCCCGTCTATAAGACCTTCGAGCCCTTCAAGGGTCTGAAGGGCAAGTCCAAGTGGCTCAACTTCCCGAAAGCCATCGGCTTCAACTACTTGCCGCAGAACATTACCTTCGACACCCGCATACAGCGCGACTACTACGAGCTGCAGGAGCGCGACATGGAGGACCTGGGCGGAGCAGGACTCACGCCCACCTTCAACTCGTCGTTCTTCTGGGACCGCGACTTCAAGCTGCGCTGGGACTTCACCAAGAACCTGCACATGACCTTCCAGTCGGCTACACACGCCGAGATTGAGCAGCCCTACGGCATCATCAACAAAGACCTCTACCCCGACCGCTACGAGGCGTGGAAGGACTCCGTCTGGCACAGCATCAGCAATCTGGGTACCCCCATCGACTACCACCAGACGTTCACCGCCTCCTACCAGCTGCCGCTCAATAAACTGCCCGTCTTCGACTGGCTCAACGCCGACGCCGCCTACAACGCCACCTATAGCTGGGTACGCGGCACGGAGCTCGAGGACGGCACCTCGCTGGGCAACACCATTACCAACAACCGTCAGCTGACCATCAACTCTACGTGGAACATGGAGACGCTCTACAACCACGTGCCCTTCCTCAAGAAGGTCAACGAGCGCTTCAAGAAGAACGCCCGCACCACTGCCACGAACAATCGCAACCGAGACCGAGGCAAGGGCAAGAAACCCGGTGAGTCGCCCGAGGAGAAAAACCTGCCCAAGAACCGACAGGCCTTCATGAAGGAGGTCAAGCTCAAGGCCGACACCGTCCAGCTGCTCAAGCACGACAAGAAGACCAAGCGCATCCGCGTCAGCGCCCGCACCGCCGACGGCCGCATCTATAAGCTGAAGTACAAGGTGAAGGACGAGAACACCATCGAGATTCAGAACCTCGACACGCTGACCGTCATGGTCACCATCAACACCAAGAAGCCCACCGAGAACCAGTGGTGGTACAACCCCGCCCAGCAGGCCGCCCGCTTCCTCATGATGGTTCGCAACGTCAGCATCAGCTACCGCGACCTGCGTGGCATGGCACTGCCCGGATTCCTGCCCCGTGTGGGCGACGCCTTCGGACAGCGCACGGGCAGCGTCATGTCGCCAGGACTCGACTTTGCCTTCGGACTGGCCGGCGACTCCTACATCGACAAGAGCATGCGCGAGGGCTGGCTCTGCACCGACCCGCAGGCCACCACGCCCGCCACCATCAACTCTACGCAGGACCTCACCATACGCATGACTCTCGAGCCACTGCCCGACCTGAAGATTGACCTGAACTGGGCCCGCAACGAGACGCGAGCACGCAGCATTCAGTACATGTACGACGGCATGCCCACCACGCAGAGCGGCTCGCTGACCATGACCACCATCAGCCTCGGCTCTGCCCTCGAGGGCATTGGCGATGCTAACGACGGCTACCCTTCGGCATCGTTCAGCAAGTTCTGTGAGCTGCTCGGCGTAACGCCCGGCGGCGATGCCTCTCAGCTCTCCAACCTCAACGCCGGGCGAATGATTCCCGCCTTCCTCGAGGCCTACACCAGCTCCTCAGCCTCGGGCGGCATCATCCCCAAACTGCGGGCCATGCTGCCCAACTGGACCCTGCGCTACACGGGACTCATGCGCTACCAGTGGTTCAAGGACAACTTCAAGAGCTTCAACGTCAACCACGGCTATAAGTCCATCTTCGGCATAGGCAGCTACTCAACCCCCATCATGAGCTACAGCCAGATCTCGCTCGACAGCGACAAGCTCAACGTGCCCACCGTCAGCATCAACGAGTCGTTTACGCCGCTCATCGGTGTCGATATGACGCTGCAGAACTCCATGACCTTGAAGGCCGAGTACCGCACCACGCGCGTCCTGAACCTTTCCATGACCAGTTTCCAGATGAACGAGAGCCGCTCTAACGACTGGGTCATCGGCATGGGCTACAAGATTCAGAACTTCCGGCTCTTCGGCTCGGGCACCGACCGCAAAATCAAGAAGGCCCAGCGCAACAAGAAGGGTAAGGGAAAAGGTGCAGAAGAAACCGCCGAACGCACCACCACCACGCAGCCCAGAGGCACCAGTGGCGTCAACCACGACCTGAACCTGCGACTCGACCTGACTTACCGCCGCCAGGCTGCCCTGGTGCGCGACATTGCCACCATGACGAGCAACGCCTCCAGCGGCAACTCTGCCTTCAAGGCCTCCTTCATGGCCGACTACACGCTCTCCAAGCTGCTCACCCTCTCGGCTTACTACGACCTGCAGACCAACACGCCTCTGCTCTCCTCCAGCTCCTATCCCACGACCACCCACGACTTCGGCGTGTCGCTGAAGTTCTCGCTTACGCGCTGAGCTCACCGGCCCCATCAACATGAGCAAGCCCATTGACTACACTCAGCTCTACGCTCAGGCCATGGCGCTGCTCAACCAGGGGGAGCCCTTCTGGTTCGACGAGGAGCAGACCCGCCTGGTCATGGAGTCGAACCGCCGTTTCCAGCAGCGCTCGCCCGAGGAGCTGTTCTTCTACGAGTGTTTCGCCATTCCGGCGACTGAGGCTGACGGCGAGTACCTTTCTGCCACGGCCATCTACGAGCGCATTCACCGCCGTGCCGGCTCCGCCTTGCGCTACGGCAACGTGGTGAATTTTGCCCGCGTACTGTCCAATATCGAGGGTTTGCAGCGTCGTCGCACCCGTCGCGGAACGGAATATTTCGTGAAAATCATAGGCTAAACGCCTTTTTACTGCCACCACTGCCACCTCACTGCCACACTTAACACGCTGATTATCAGTGAGTGTTGCAGTGTGGCAGTGAAAGTCGGGAAAAAACTTTGAGGGGATTCTGCGCTAATCTCGCGGAAAAGTTGTATCTTTGCAGCCAGTAATTCTAAACGTAAGAAGTTATGGCAACAACAACCGCAAAACAACGCACAGTTCATCCAATGAGCTACTACCGCGAAATGGTGAAGGACATGGACGACAGCCAGAAGCT
>ODAJ011315844.1_pt1 | contig 13417 bp, 16 predicted proteins | sample 1539241 | NCBI WGS metagenome assembly ODAJ01 (sample SAMN02144231, study PRJEB22623) | gut metagenome | biome: sheep rumen | host: Ovis aries | place: New Zealand | reverse complement strand
AATATAAACAAGAATATAATAATGTAAAAATAAAAATCAAAAATAAAATTCATGATAGATTTATCATAATAGATAATGAGACATTATATCACTGTGGATCATCATTTAAAGATTTAGGTAATAAATGCTTTGCCATTACTAAAATAGAAGATAAAGAAATACTTCTTAGATTACTAGAGTATCTAGATAATTAAATATTTAATATTATTAACATATACTATATTATGAATAAAGAAGTAAATAATAGATTACAAGAATTAAAAATTGAAGATTATATATGGGTAATATATATTGGTATTATATTTATGAGTTGGTATGCCAATAGTTTAGAACGTGATTATTTTAAAAATAATAATTTAAAATCAAAAGATAGGTATCGTGAAGTTATGATTAGTATTTTTATAATTCTTTTAATTGTTTATTTATACTTTTTATATAGTTCTTATAAGGATTTAAAAAATTTAAAACCTAATGATTCGGAAAAAAGAAAAAGATTAGTTATGTTATCATTTTTAGGCTCATTACTTATAGTCATTAGCGGGATTATATTTTTGTATATTGCGTTTACTGATGAAGATTTAAATGTTGAACTTGCTTTTAATTAAATATATAATAATCTTAGGTGATTTAAATGAATATTACTAAGGAAGCAGTGGAAGTAAGTCTATCTAGTGATAAGAAATGCACAGTATATAAAGATAAATATGTTTTATTACATAAGTCTTTTGATGTTAAAGATGATCAAATTGATAATTATATAAAAAGAATTAAGGATATTAATGAAAAAGAAATTAATACTCCTTTAATATTGGATTATTATGTTGTTAGTAAAAAAGAAAATGGTTATTCTGATTATATTATTTTAGAAGAAAGAGCACCAGGAAGAAATTTAGATGCTGAAAGTATTTTTATTAATCTTAAAGAAAAATATGATTTTAGTGAGGTAAGTAGTATATATTTAAATGCACTAGATGATTATATTAATGAAATTATTAAAAGGGCTTATGCACCTGATGAGATGTATGAAAAATTTGTTTCTGATTATTATGCTATAATAAATTGTGGATTAATGGTAGATCCAAAGCCTTTAAATTTCTATTTTGATTCTGATAAAGGTTTTACGTTTATAGATATAAATAGTGGTGGCAAAGATGATATTTCTTATTTACCAAGATACTTTTTAGGAGCTGTTTTAGGGTATGGAGTACCTAATATTTATATTGAAAACATTAATAGTAAATTTATAGATAAAGGAAGATTAAGTAAAATTAATAATGCTTTCAATGTTATTATAAGTAAAGTGTCTAAAGCTTTATTAAAATATGATTTTACTGAACAAGATATATTGAAAGCAGCAGAAAATTGGCAAAGGCAAATTGATAATTATATAGTTATTGATAATATCGAATCATTAAGTGATAGACTTGAAGCAAACTATAATAAAGCTATTGAAAAGAGTAATAAAGAGCAAGATGATGATGAATGGAGTATTAAATGGTAGCAAAATTTTATAATGATAGTAATTATTTAGATCAACATTTTTTAATAGATACTAATGTAATTAATAAATTTATAGATATTTGTAATTTAGATAAAAACGATAATGTAGTAGAAATAGGCCCTGGTACAGGTACTTTAACTAAAATAATCGCACCTAAAGTTAAACAATTAACTGTAATTGAAAAAGATATTAGATTAAAAGAATATCTTGTTCAAATACCTAATATTAGTATTATGTATGAGAGTGTTTTAAATATTGAAATACCTAAATGTGATAAAATAATTACAGCTTTACCTTATAGTATAATTGAGCCTTTTATTCATAAATTAATTAAAAGTGATTTTAAAGAATTATATATGATAATGGGATCTAATTATGTTAATAACGTTATTAATAAAAAGATAAATTACTTATCTTTATTAACTAATACTTATTTTAATACACAGAAGTATTTTGATATTGAACCTAATTCATTTAATCCAATGCCTAAAACTATTTCTTCTGTTATTAAGTTAACTAAAAAGACTGAATATACAAAACTTGATTTAATATTTAAAAAATTATATGAACTAGATAATAAAAAAATTAAAAATAGTCTTATGGAATCATTAATTCAAATTAATATGTTAACTAAAAAAGAAAGTAAAGAAATAATTTATAATTTAAATATAAAAGATAATATTTTAAATAAAAAATTTAATGAAATAACTAATGAAGAATTAAAAGATTTATATGATATTTTGCAAAAAATATAGGTTTATTCGTAAAAGAATAGGCTTTTTCTTTACATAAATATTAAAAAAATAGGGATTTTATTATATAATGTAATAGAGGTGTTTTTATGCGTGTGATTATTACGGCTGGAGGAACAGGTGGACATATATATCCAGCACTTGCTATATTAAATAAAATTAAAGAGAAAGAACCAGATAGTAAGTTTTTATATATTGGTACTCATAATCGAATGGAAAAGGATATTGTACCTAAATATGGATATGATTATGAATCTATTGAGATTTATGGCTTTAGTAAATCAATGATTAAAAGGGATATTAAGAATTTAGGATTAATTTATAAAGCGTATAAAAAATGTCTTAATATAATTAGTAAATTTAAACCAGATATTGTTATTGGGGTAGGTGGTTATGTTACATTTCCAGTAATAATGGCTGCTAAAAAACTAGGAATTAAAACTTTTATTCATGAACAAAATAGTATTCCTGGTAAAAGCAATAAATTTTTAGCTAAAAAAGTTGACATGATTGGGGTAAGTTTTGAAGATAGTAAAAAATATTTTGATCAAAGTAAAACTTATTTAACTGGTAATCCTTGTGCAGAAAATGCTTTAGATATTAAAGCAATATCTAAGACTAAATATGGCTTAGATAGAAAGAAAAAAAGTATATTAATAGTCCAAGGTAGTTTAGGATCTAAAGTTATTAATGATAAAATGCTTCCATTTTTAAAATCTATTGATAAAGAAGATTATGAAGTATTATATGTAACTGGTAAAGATTATTATGAAGAGTATTCTAAGAATAAAGTTAGTAAAAATGTTCATTTAGTACCTTATGTAGAAAATTTAAGTGCTCTAATGAAAGATATGGATTTAGTTATTACTAGGGCAGGAGCTAGTATTACTAGTGAAATAATGGCATTAGAAATTCCTAGTATTTTTATACCTAGTCCATATGTTGCTAATAATCATCAGTATTATAATGCATTATCTATTAAAAATGCTAAAGCTGGAGAAATGATTGAGGAAAAAGATTTAACTAGTGATTTATTAAAAAACACTATTAATAAGATATTAAATGATCCATTAGGTTATGGAGAAATGAAACATAATTTAAGAGAAATGTCTATTACAAATAGTAGTACGATGATATATAATTTAATTAAAAATTTATTAAGAAATAAAGAATAAGAGGTTATGGCTATGGCTCAGAAAAGAAGAAAGAAGAAACTTAATTATAAAAGATTATTAGTATTTGTATTAATTATTTATTTAATAATAAGTGGCATTAAAAAAGTTTTTAATGAGCCTATTAGAAATATTATTATAACCGGTAATGATTTAGTTAGTGATGCTCAAATTATAACTAGTGCTGGAATAAAAAATTATCCTGCTATGATGACTTTAAATGTTTCTAAAATAAAGGATAAGATAAAAAGTAATCCTTTAATAAGTGATGTTGAAATAAAAAGAAATCTTAAATTTCAATTACTAATTAATGTTAAAGAATTAAAGGTAATATGCTTAGATTTAAATAATAATAAATATTTGTTAGAAGATGGTTCAAGCATTATTAATGATCATAAATATTTAGGAATTCCAACGTTAATTAATTATACTAAAGAAGATGTTTTAAAAGAGTTTTTGGAAGGTATGAGTTCTTTAGATAAAGGAACATTAAGTGATATTAGTGAAATAGAGTATTCACCATCATTAAATAGTAATAATGAAGTAGTTGATGAGACTAGATTTATTCTTAAAATGAATGATGGAAATTTAGTTTATATTAATAATAGTACTTTAGATAGTTTAAAGTATTATCAAAAAATATATGCGTCCTTAAATGATAATAAAGGTATTCTTCATTTAGATAGTGGTAAATATTTGGAGGTATTAAAATGAATTATAATGAAGAAATGAAAAGAATAGTATCAACTTTTGATGATAAGAAAACTATTCTACTTCATAGTTGTTGTGGACCTTGTTCATCTAGTGTAATTGAAAGATTAAAGAATTATTTTGATATTACTGTTTTATATTATAATCCTAATATTGAACCATTAGAGGAATACATAAAAAGAAAAAATGAACAAATTAGATTATTAAATGAATTAAGTGTTAACTATTTAGATATTGAGTATTTAAATGATGAATATCATGAAAAGATAATTGGATTTGAAAATGAACCAGAAAATGGTCTTAGATGTCCATTATGTTATGAACTTAGAATGGAAAAGACTGCAAAACTTGCAAAAGAAAATAATTTTGATTATTTTGGAACTACTTTAACAGTTAGTCCTCATAAACCAAGTAAAATAATAAATGAAATAGGACTTAAACTTCAGGAAAAATATGATATTCCTTATTTATTATCTGATTTTAAAAAAGAAGATGGATATAAAAGAAGTATTGAACTGTCTAAAGAATATAATTTATATAGACAAGATTATTGTGGATGTTTATATAGTAGGAGGGTAAATAATGAAGAATAATAAAGGTTTTACCTTAGTTGAAATATTAGCTGTAGTAGTAATATTATCTTTACTTGTAGTAATAGCTTATCCTCAAATTAATAATGCATTAAGTGCATCTAAAAACTCTTTAAATAATTTTCAAAAAAAGGGCTTACAAGATGCATCAGAAAGATTGATATTAGAGGTTTTAAATTGTGATTTAAGAAGTGAAACTTATAATGCTTTAAATATGAATAGTACTTTATTATGTAATGATATGCAAAATCGGATTATTAATCATACAATTGAAACTACTGTTCAGAAATTAGTTGCAAATAAATATTTTGAAGATGTAGATGGACATTGTACTGGTAATATTAAAATAACAACTGATAATAATTATAAAGTAACTGTTAATGTTAATGATGTTACTTGTTAGGGGGATTTATGGGATTATTTAGTAAGTTTAAAAATGTTTTTAAAAAAGAAGAAAAGAAAGATTTAGATGCTTTTGATAAAGGATTAGAAAAAACTCGTAATGAATTTGTTTCTGAAATTAATATATTAGGACATAAATATCATAAAGTTAATGATGAGTATTTTGATGAATTAGAAGCTATTTTAATTAAAGCTGATATTGGAGTAAATACGGTTATAAAGTTTATTGATAAATTAAAGAAAAGAGTTAAAGAAGAAAATATTACAGATACTTCTTATTTAAAAGAAGTAATAATTGATGAATTATTTATGATTTATGTAGGAGATGATTCTTTAACTGATAAAATAAATATGCAAACAGATGGACCGACTGTTATTTTAATGGTTGGAGTTAATGGCGTAGGTAAAACTACAACGATTGGTAAACTGGCTAATAAATATGTAAATGAAAATAAAAAAGTTATGTTAATTGCAGGTGATACTTTTAGAGCAGGAGCTGTTCCCCAATTAAAAGAGTGGGCAGATCGCACTAATTCATTATTCGTTGGTAAAGAAAATGCTGATCCAGCTAGTGTAATATATGATGGATTAAAGAAAGCGATAGATGAAAAAGCCGATATTGTTTTAATTGATACGGCTGGAAGACTTCAAAATAAAGTTAATTTAATGAATGAACTTGATAAAATAAATAAAGTTATTGGTAAATTTATTCCTAATGCTCCTCATGAAACTTTATTAATAATTGACGCTACTACTGGTCAAAATGGGATTAGTCAAGCAGAAAGTTTTAAGGAAATAACTAATATTACTGGTATAGTATTAACTAAGTTAGATGGTACTGCTAAAGGTGGTATTGTACTAGCTATAAAAGATGAAGTAAAGCTTCCCGTTAAATTTATTGGTTTAGGTGAAGGTATTAATGATTTAAAATCATTTGATATTGAAGAATATATCTATGGTTTATTAAAGGATATGATGTAATGGAAGATATTTTATATTATTCTAATCTATATGATTATTATGGCTCATTATTAACTAGTAAAGAAAAAGAATATTTTGAAGAGTATTATTTTAATAATTTATCTTTACAAGAAATAGCGGATAATTATAATATTTCTAAAAATGCAGTTAGTAAATCTCTTAAAGAAGCAAAAGAAAAACTTGTATTTTATGAAAAAGCACTTCATTTAAATAAAAATAGAGAAACTATAAAGTCTCTATTAGATATAGATAATTATCAAAAAATAGAAAAATATATATAGGGTAATATGGAAATTATTAAGAAAATAAGAGAAGATTTTATTACTGATAATGGGATATTACTTATGATTCCTTATACTAGTTCAATTTTTGTTTTTGATCGTAATGGATTAATAAATGCTAATAGTAAATATTATAAGGATACTATATTAAAAGAATGCGCAGAATTACCAGTTAGTGAACATGATGAACAATTAGAAAATTATCCTATAAATGTTAGTTATCGTCATTTATTGTTAAAACCAAAGGAATACTATTTAATGTTAATAGATGGAGCTTGTTATGAACTGTATATTGTAAATAGTCATAATATCGCTTTAAGTTACTGTAAAGGGTTAAATGTATCTCAAGATAAGAATATTAAGGAAGAACTTGCATTTAGTAAATTATTAGATAAAGAATCTATTGCTGGTAGTGATTATTTATATATTAGTCATACAGTAAATTCATTTAATGATAGTGATAGTAATGAATTAAGGTTAATAAATCATAAAGATAAAACAAATCCTATCTTAATTAGATGTAATGGAAAATATATTAAAGCTAGCAGTATTAATATAAATATTTTAAATAACGATGAAATAGAGTATACATTAAATGATATTCCTATGGAAGATATTGATTATGATAAAGTATTTAATTTTATTGAAAATGATACTCAAATATCTCCACCAACTAAAAAATATTCTTAATTTAAAGAATATTTTTTTTGATTTTTAAACGCTATATAATTAATAATAATAATTGGTAATATTATAAATATAGTACCTATATTATTTTTAAAAGTATCTTTTATATTAATTGATAGTATTAATAATATAAACCATAAAAGAGTAGATATTAATTGAAATTTTTCATCTCTATAAATAAATGCAATAATGGAAAATATTGTAATTAAACAAATTATTAATATTAATAGTCCCCACCAAGTACTAGTAAACATATTTTGGAATACTAAGGCTAATTCTTTGGTTTTAGTAGTTGTACTTTCATAAAAATTTAAATGATCTAGATAATTAAAATATATTAAAAACCAAATACTCATTATAGATTCAATAATTGTTATAATAAATAATAATTTACTTCTTTTATATAATATCTTTTTCATATATCATCCTACATAAAATTTTACTATCTATATTTTTCTATGTCAAATAAAAGGTTGGTTTTTTCCTTAAAATGTTATATAATTATATAGGTAGAGGATGATAATATGAAAGCTATTTTCACAATAAACGATATTAAACATCTTATTATACGATATTTTAAAATAATAGTCGGAATAGACGTTGATGCTCTAGCTGAAGAAAATCCTGAAAATGTTGATGAAACCTTTAAAGTTGTCTATTTAAATGATGAATTTGAAAAATATATTCCAATTAATGAAGTGGTAAGTATGATAAGAGCACTATTGATTCATGATGGTTTTGACGTAGAGTATATTAATACGAATTTTGGTGGACGTAATGTTTATTTAGATAAAGATAAAAAAAGAACAAAGTATATTCCTACTGTATTAAATATTACTACGGTTTTTGACTATAAAAATGTTATTGATAAGGGAATGCAAAACACTAAGTAATTAGTGTTTTTTTAAAATAAAAAAGCCTTTAATAGGCTGATATTCTTAATGGTGGAGAATAAGGGACTCGAACCCTTGACCCTCTGCGTGCAAGGCAGATGCTCTAGCCAACTGAGCTAATTCCCCAAGAACATATTAATATTAACATAAGAAATTTATAAAATCAACATTTTTTTGTTAAAATTTGATTTTTATGTATCTCTTCATCAATATATTCTTCAATGTGTAATTGCCCAGGTATTTCTGTAAAACTTCTAGCAGGCATTTCTCCATACTCTAATTTATAACTAATTAATTGATGATACATATTTAAAAATGGATAATTAATTAAATCAGAATTAAACATAATATTAATAGTGTAATTTATTTCATTCATTAAATGATCTGAGTCTTTCTTTTCTCTTTTAGCAAATTCTAAAATAATATTATCTTCCTCTTTAGATATTTTTAAAATACTATCTTTATTATAAATATTATTATTACTAACCCATGTTATGTTTTTGCCATCAAAAAATTTCTTTCTTGTATAAGTTATATTATTATAAAGTTTATTAAATAAATTATAAATAAATGAGTTTTCTTTAGTAATTATAAATGAGCCATAATCTACTGGAACATCACTTGACAAATCATCAAATGACCAATATAAATTATTAGTGAAGAAAATCTTTAAATATTTATTATTTTTACTAAAAGTATAATCTGGATATCCATTTAAATTTGTAATATTAATATGCATACAATTACCTCTTATTTTTTCTTTAAAGAATGAAGATAGTCACTAATATGAATTTGATTTGGTATTTCTTCTAATCCTTTTTGTGGCATTTCTCCAAAATCAGTAGAGTAGCTATTTAAACTATTATACATTTCCATAAAATTATCGTTAAAAGGAGCATAGTATGAACCAGAATTGCAAAATCTTATAGATATACCGTGACCAAATTCTTTTTGAAAATATTCACTGTTTTCTTTATCTTTTTTGGCAAATTCTAAAACAAATGCATCATCATTTTTAGATATTGAAACTAAAGAATCCTTATCATAATCGCGATTATCACTAACCCAAGTGATTTTTTCTCCATCAAAAAGTTCATTATACATATCAAACTTATCAAAATCAATTACATGCTTACTAACTCCAAAAATATTAATTCCAAATTTGATATAACTTTCATAAGGATTAGCATTTGCTATAGAATAATATAATTTTTCAAATAGATTATAAATAAAATGATTTTCTTTGGTAATAATAAATTCTTGATAAGTTAAAGGCTTTTTCTCACCTGATTTAGATATACTCCAATATAAATCAAAATTATCTCGATAATTTATTTTAAAAGTAACATTTCCTTCTTTAAAAATGTATTCTTGATGTCCAAATGCATCTATATTATTAAATACTTTCATTAATCTTTCACCCTTAAGATAATATTCTAACATAATTCATAACTTAAAGCACTAATAATTTCTCTAAAATATAAATATTTACGATTATCTAAAACTATTTTTTCTTTTATAGAATCTATATTAATAACTGTACCATTAATTTCTATAATATATCCATTTTTATATATTTTAAATTTTAATGGTATTTTATTTATCATAGATTCTAATATAGTATCTTGAATGCTCAATAATTGTTCTTCAGATAGAATAGGTTTAGTAATTTTAGATTTTTCTTTTTCAATTACCTCAGCAATTTCATTTCCATTAATAATTGAATTAAAAGGAGCCCATTTAATCATACCTCGATCATGCATTATGACCACCTATCTTTCCATTGCGTTCTTTAATAGTGGAGTCTTCTAAAAGGCTAGATGCTTTTAAGATGCTATTATTACCATATTTTTTCTTTATTTCATCAATTGCAATACTTTCATTTTTATCTTTTTTTATTTTTTCATAGCTTTCAAATAAATTAAGCTGAATTCCAGTATCATCTGATAATCTTCCTAGGGTAATACTTACTTTTCTAATGGGTAAGTTTTCATAATATCGATCAAATAAATTAAGACAAATTTGATAAATTAATTTTTCATTATTAATGGTACTATCGATTTTTTGCATATGATAAAAACCACCAGGGGTATTTTTAGAATAACTAATACCTAATCCTACTAAAGAGGTTAATTTATTATTTTCTCTTAATCTTCTAGTTAAAAGTTCAATCATTTCTCTAATAATAATTTGAATATTTTCACCATTGTAATCTTTAAATAAAACCTGACTATGAGATATTGATTTATCTTTTGTTTGATTATTAAAATCACTTATTTTAGATAAATCTATTCCATTAGCATGATTCCATAATTCTAATCCCATAATTCCAAATTCATCTTTTAATTTATTTTTATTATAGTGCGCAATATCTCCAACTTTAAATAGACCTAAATTATTAAGTCTTTTTTCCATTCTAGATCCAATACCCCACATTTTAGATAGGGGTGTTACTTCCCATAATTTAGTAGGTATATCATCATATGTCCATTTAGCTATATTAGTAGGATTATGTTTAGCTTCAATATCCATTGCTATTTTAGCAAGTAATAAGTTAGGACCAATACCAGCTGTAGTAGTAAGTCCAGTTTTTTCTTTAATTCTATCAATGATAGTTTTAGCAAGTTCATAATCAGTCATTTTATACATTTTTAAATAATTAGTAACATCTAAAAATACTTCATCTATGGAATATACATGCATATCTTCTTTGGCAATAAATTCTAAATAAATACTTAAAACCTCTTTACTTTTTTTAATATATAAACTCATTCTAGGAGGAGCTTTAATAATTTTAATGTAAGAGGGAATATTATATTTTGCTAGTTCATAAACTCGGCATCTACCAGGAACCCCAAACTGTTTTAAAAATGGAGTAACAGCTAGAGTAATTGAACCATTACGATTAGGATCACAAACCACTAATGGAGTAGTAAAAGGATCTAATCCTCTTTCAATACATTCACATGAAGCAAAAAAACTTTTTAAATCAATGGCAATTATTTTTCTATTATCCATTTTTCTCACCTAAATTAATTATAGAACAATTGTACTATAATGTCAAATGCCAAATTATGGTTGAAAATAAAAATTATAAATAATTAAAAATTGCTTGCAATCCCTTTATTTATCTAGGATTATGATAAAAATATATTGACTATATTTTAAATAAAATTTATAATATTTTCTAAGGGATAGAAAGTTTAAGTGTTCTTTTCACCCTTTCATAAGAAATAAGAAGGGTGGCGATAAATATGAGAGAAAGAGAAATATTATTCTTAAGGTTCAACATATTGTCACTGTTAATATTAAATCTATTATTAATTGTTTTATTAATAGTAGTAATCATCAAGAATTAACTTAAGAATAACAAAAAAGACACTACCTTTTGGTAGGGTCACTTAAAACTCGAAAGGGTGGAAGGACTCAGGGGGCCCTCTTCCTTACATCTATATTATATCAATAATTAATATAAATATTCAAGATTAAAATAAGGGTAGTGATATTAATGTATGCCGAAGTATTAGTAGAGTATGGTGCTAAAGCTTTAGATAAAAATTTTACTTATTTAATACCAGATAGATTAAAAAATGTTTTACAAATTGGGATGAAAGTTATCGTACCTTTTGGGAATAGTACAATTAATGGATTTGTTATTAATATAAAAAATACTACTGATAATTCTAATTTAAAAGAAATAATTGATATACCTAAACAAAATTTTGTATTAAATAAAGAATTATTAGATTTAGGTATATTTATTAAAGAAAATACTTTATGTTCTTTAATTAGTGCTTATCAGTGTATGTTACCATCATCTATGAAAGTTAAAACTATTAAAAGTAATTATCAAAAATATGATGAATATTTAGTTATATCTTCAACAAAAGATGTTTTAGAATATATTAAAAATAATAAAAGAGCAACTAAACAAATTCTATTATTAAATAGATTATTAAATAATGAAAAAGTTTTAAAAAATGAATATTCTAATATAATAGTAAAAAAATTATTAGATTTAAATTTAATTAAAATTGAAAAGATAAATAAATATCGTATAAATAAAGGTAGTGTATCTTATAAAGGATTAAAACTTACTGATGAACAAGAATTGGTAGTTAGTAGTGTTGAAAAATCATTTAATCAAAATGATATCTTTTTACTATGGGGTATAACTGGATCTGGTAAAACTGAAGTATATATGAATTTAATTGAAAAGGTTATAAATAATGGCAGAGAAGTTATAATGTTAGTTCCAGAAATTAGTTTGACTATGCAAATAGTAGATCGTTTTTATCAAAGGTTTGGATCTAAAGTAGCAATATTTCATAGTAGCTTATCTGAAGGAGAAAAATATGATGAATATCATAAAATCTTAAATGGAGATGTAAAAATAGTAGTAGGTACTCGTAGTGCTATCTTTGTTCCTTTTACAAATATTGGTTTAATTATATTAGATGAAGAACAAAGTAGTAATTATAAACAAGATACAAATCCTAGATATCATGCTAGGGATATTGCGATTCTAAGAAGTAAAAATCATAACTGCCCAGTTATTCTGGGAAGTGCTACTCCATCTTTAGAGAGTATGGCAAGAGCCTTAAAGGGAGTATATAAACTTTTAAAGTTAAATAAAAGAATAGGTAATTCGGTATTACCTAATATAGACATTGTTGATATGCAAAAAGAGTATCATAAAAATAATTTAATTATAAGTGATTTATTAGATTCTAAAATTAAGGATAGATTAAATAAACATGAACAAATAATTATCTTTTTAAATAGAAGAGGCTTTAATACTATTATTAATTGTAAAAGTTGTGGTTATACATTTAAATGTCCTAATTGTGATATTACATTAACTTATCATAAGAGTAGTAATCATTTAAGATGCCATTATTGTGGATATACGACATTTAATACTGAAATTTGTCCTAATTGTCATGAAAAAGCTTTAACTAGTTTTGGACTAGGTACTGAAAGATTAGAGGAAGAGTTAAAACAAAGATATAATGCGAAAGTTATCAGAATGGATATTGATACAACTAGTAAAAAAGGTAGTAGTGAAGAAATAATAAAATCTATTCAAAATGAAGAAGTAGATATTATTGTTGGCACTCAAATGATAAGTAAAGGATTTGATTTTCCTAAAGTAACTTTAGTTGGAATAATAAATGCTGATGAATCACTTAATATTCCTGATTTTAGAAGTGGAGAAAAAACTTTTGAATTATTAACACAAACAGCTGGTAGAGCAGGTAGATCTAATTTAAAAGGAGAAGTTATAATTCAAACATTTAATCCTGATAATAAAACTATATCTTTTGTTAAAAATAATGATTATAATTCTTTATTTAATTATGAAATGAATATTAGAAAAACTTTAAAATATCCTCCATATTATTATTTAACTATAATTAAAGTAGCATCTAAAGATTATGAGTTAT
>ODAJ014788305.1_pt1 | contig 13425 bp, 12 predicted proteins | sample 1539241 | NCBI WGS metagenome assembly ODAJ01 (sample SAMN02144231, study PRJEB22623) | gut metagenome | biome: sheep rumen | host: Ovis aries | place: New Zealand | reverse complement strand
GCCTCAATACTGTGAGACTCCCCGTCTGCGCAGAAGAATACATCACCCGGGTGAACATCTACAACGGTTCCATTATCATAATACTTTCCGCTGCCGCTCATGATATAATAGGTTTCCGCATCACCCTTGTGCTGATGTACACCGATCTTGCTTCCCGGATATACCGTTGTATGGGCAAAGACTCTGCCCTTCTCATACATCTCTGCCGGTCCTTCCAAAAGGCTCCGAACAGTGATCTCTCCTACTCCGTTGAACGGAGCCGGCTTTGTTTCAGACGCCACCATTTCTTTTCTTCTTACCATAGTTTCCTCCTGTCACTTTTGGTCAAAAGTTTTGTACATATTTCAGATACCGAAATCCATCTGTCACCCGTCAGGATATATTACAGCCAACATCAAAATAATCGGACGTCGACTGTAACGCTCCGCGAGGATGCGCACGGATTTGCAGTGCAAATCCGGCTCAGTAAACGCCAAATGAAATATTACTTTGTCGCTTACTATAATTGAACAATAAGCCCTCCCGAATGTCAAGCCTTCGGCTTCTCACGCCGCATCTTTAAGGGAATCGCTGTTGACCGGGAATGTGAAATATGTATCCGGATAAGGCTCATCCTCCAGCGTAAAATGCCACCACTCTTCCACAAGCGGCTTGAATCCGTGACGCAGCATGGCGTCCCGAAGTATCATGCGGTTCGCATACTGCTCATCAGTAATATCCTTGTAATCCGGATGGCTCAGCTCTCCGAAATAATCAAAAGTACCGCCCATATCCACCTCTTTTTCCGTCTTCATATCGAACAGCGTCAGATCCACGGTGCTTCCCCTGCTGTGTCCGGAATGTTCGGCAATATATCCCTGCGGAAACAGAGTATCCTTTTCAAGTTCCGGATAAAAGTACTCTTTCATTTTCACGTCATCCGGATCCAGCGCCCAGTTCATAAAGTAGGTTACAGCCATCTGCGGGCGGTAAGCGTCGAATATTTTGAGCCGGTATCCCTGAGAGACCAGATCGTCACTCACCTCTTTAAGTGCTGCGGCAGCTTCCTTTGTCAGGAACGCCAGAGGCTCCTCATAACCGGTTATGCGCTCGCCGACAAAATTGTAGGTTGAATAATAACGTATTTCCAGTATGGCATCCGGGACTGCTTCGCTGAGCAGTACGAAGTCCGAGGAATCATCCGAAAGGACAACATCCTCCTCTCCGGTCGCAAAGACTGTTGAATCGGTCTCTGTACTCATCTGATCAGCTGAAGAATCTGTTACCGTATCCGTTACCGATTCCGCTTCGGAAGCCGTCTGCCCGGCCTGTGATTCTGCAGCAGACTCAGCAATATCAGCTGCGGATTCCGCGTCAGATCCGGTTGTATTCTCCACAGATTCGGAGACAGACGCGGATGAACCTCCGCAGCCTCCGAATGAGGCTGCACAGAACAATGAAAGTGCCAGTATCATTGCTATCTTTCTTTTTCTCATACCAAACTTCTCTCTTCCTTCTTAAATTTATAGTAAACGACAAAGTAAATTTACGCCAATAATGCACTTTATATGTCACTACTCGGCACGGCGCCAAACACGCTGTTTATTGCCGGAGTAAATACAAAAGCAGTTCAGAAGACGTATATTTCATTGCCCGCAGTACGATCGTTAAGATCTGCGTCCGGCCAGTATCCGGTCAACAAGCATGAATAAGTATCCCAGCAATACAAATGCCGCCAGTAATGCACCGCACCAGACAACCATTCCGGAAATTCCCACCCTCTCCGGATTCAGAAAGAAATACGGATATATTACAGGGTCTGTGCCTGCATAATTCATGATGCTGCTGTCAAAATGCAGCAGCGCGGCATGGATCAGAACATATGCCAGATAAAGCAGCGGAAACAGCATTGAAAGCAACGGCCATCTCCATGTTACTTTCCCGTGTTCATAAAACAGAATCCAATCCGCGACATAAAGAACGGGCAGAATTATGTGGCACAGAATGCATTCGACTTTATAGTTCAGTGCCGGATCTCTGGCAGGATCATGCGCCAGAAGCGCATTAAAAATAATGAAAGTCAATACAATGCCCAACATGCTGATAAAACGCAGACGGGGAGCTGTGCTCACAAAGCTGTTCTCATTTTTTCTGACGGTCCCGACCAATTCCGCAAAAATGATACCCGCGCACAGATAATTGCAGATATTTGTAAAATAGATATAAAAGTCGCTCGTGAACTTCATGTCGAAAAAACCTGTGCTTCCGATACATGCCGTCAGAGCGAGTGCACAATAGAAAGACTCATACACAAGCTGTGCAGTCCTGTTTTTTGATAAACTACTCAAACTTCCCACCTCATACTTGGCTACAGTCGAAATCATTAAATTTTCAAGCGTAAGCGCCGAAAATTTATTAGTACCGCTGCCAGCGAGACCGAGCGGAAGCGTCCCGACGGTGCATTTTTTTATGATGAGACTGATATGATGCTTCACGGTTTTATTTTATTCCACTGTGCGGCACCCTGTCAATCAGCCGATTCCGCAAACGGATTGCTTAACAAGTGATAGCGTAAAAAGAATCAGAGGATGTACCGTTCACGGCACATCCTCTGATTTTTAGTTAATGAAATATAAGCTTCCGATTTCCGATTGTGTTTACAGAAATCTTACAGATCAATTGTATATTTCTCTACGTCGATAACTGCTGTTCCGCCGACCGCTTCAAAAGAAATCCCGTCAGCCGACTGCCTGGTGTATATTGTGTTCGACATCGTCTGTTCACCATCGTTTACAAAGACTTCGACCGAGAATCTGTCAATCAGAAAACGAAGCGTGATCTCGCCGCCGCGGTACCGCACATGTGCTTTCCTTTCAGATAAGATGTAGTGCATAAATCCCGAGTAGGACCTGTCAAAATACAGAATGCTTTCTGCCGGATCATAGGTTAACGAGGTGAAAAGCTCTTCATCTTCGGCGACTTTCACCGTAAATTTCCGGTAAAGTGCACCCCCGCCGGGCCGTACATGCACTGTGAGATCGACAATACGTCCGGACACACCGGGCAGCCTTGTGCGATCCTGAATACATACATCCTCGTAAAATACCTCTTCTTTCCGAAGCGTTTCGATCTCCCGGATCGGGTTCTGAATCAGGCGTCCCTCTTTCTGCGTGAGTTCTCTCGGAAAAGTCAGCTGTCCGAACCACTTCGCATTCTGCGGAGTGGCGTGCTTGGTCTCCGGCGTCTGCATCCAGGCAACCATAATCCTGCGCCCGTCCGGCGTTACCATGCTCTGCGGTGCGTAGAAATCGATGCCGTAATCCAGAGAGAAGATTCCCCTGCGCATGAAAGTATGTTTTTCTCTGTCGTAGATTCCTGCCAGATATGCGGCATTGTTACCCGAGTGGAACTCAATGCCCCTGGCGAACATCTTCATGGGCAGAAGCGGAATGAAATCCGTCTCTCCGATCCGGAACAGATCCGGGCATTCCCACATAAAGCCATAGTCATTGCTGCTTTTGTCCAGTGTGGACACATACTTCCAGTTGTACAGATCCGGACTTGAAAACAGGACTACTGTTCCGCCATCGTTAAAAGTGCTGCTGCCGATCACACAGTAGTAGCAATTCTCCTTCTCCTCATACCAGATCTTGGGATCTCTGAAATCCGCTGTGCTGCTTCCGTCGGGAAGCATCTCCGGCGTGATGACCGGGTTATTCTCGTATTTTTCATAATCGACGCCGTCTCCGAAGGCAAGGCACTGCGTCTGTCGAATCTCCTTGCTTCCGTCCCCGGCTTCAAACTCCTCGACTCCTGTATAGATTAAAAGATGCCTTCCGTCCGGCGCTGTGATCGCACTGCCGGAGAAGATACCGAAATTGTCATACTGCTTACTCGGTGCAAGTGCGGCCGGCAGGCGTTTCCAGTGGAGAAGATCCTCCGACACGAGGTGTCCCCAGTGCATTGTATCCCATGTAGTCGAGTAGGGGTTGTACTGATAGAACAGGTGATAATATCCGTCATAAAAGGAAAAGCCATTTGGATCATTGAGCCATCCCACTGTCGGAGTGACATGATAAACAGGCCTCTCCGTTTCCGTGATCCGTTCTCCGTATTCTGTCTCATAGGCTCTGGCTTTTGCCAACAGATCTATATTCATAGGGTACTCCTTCCTGATTTCATGTTGTTGTATTTCCCCTTCGGATACTGATTGGCAGTATGACCTTATTTTCTTTGATCTCATTTCCGTTAATCATTTCCGTGATCATTCTGACTGCTTCATTTGCCAGCTGCCGTATGGGCTGACAGATCGTTGTCATCTCCGGGTGGAGAAATTTTGTTATGTATGTCCCGTCATAAGCAACGATCTTCACGTCCTCCGGGACTCTGATTCCGTGCGCCAGCGCGTACTGAAGGCATGCCGCTGCGTAGAGATCCGTGCCGAAGATGCCATCCACATCCGGATGCTCTTCGAACAGGCGCGCTGCCGACTCTTGATAGGTATTATAGGCACTGTAGTTGGGCTGCTTTGGGTAGGAGGTGCATGTAATGCCGTGTGCTTCCACAACTTTACGGAACACAAAATGACGCTGGCTCGAAGGCGTGATGACGCTGTCCTCCATTCCGCCGAACTGCACGACATTCCGGCAGCCGCTCCGTATCAGCTCCTCGGCCGCCAGTCGACCGCCTTCCTCGTGATCTGCAGCAACGTACGGAACCGTTTCGGCCAGCTTTCTGTCCAGTCCGACGACCGGACGCTGAAGGCTCTGATATTGCTCCGAAGCCAGCGATGTGTGCGCGCCGAAAATGATTCCGTCCACCCTCTGGCGCCTTAACATTTCCAGATACCGCAGCTCATAGTTCTTCTCATAGAACGTGTTGCATACCATCGTCTGATATCCGACTTCGCAGAGAGAGACCTCAAATGCATTGACCAGCTCAGAAAAAAAAGGATGTGAGAGTTCCGGAATAATCACTGCGACAATGCCGCTCTTTCCGTGAAACAGGTTTCTGGCCATCTCATTCGGCGTATAATTCAGCGCCTCGATAGCCCTGGTTACGCGCTCTCTGGTCTCCTGCTTGACGTACCCTTTTCCGCTGAGTACCCGGGATACTGTCGCCGCTCCGACACCTGCTTGTTTCGCCACATCCTGTATAGTTGTCATAAACTGCGCTCCTGTCTCATATGTTAATATTGCTTCCGCAGGCACTCTTTTGGCCGGAAGGCTTAAAAAGTCCATACGGAAGCACGTTATGGAAATATTATACAGCTATAAAAGCAATATTTCAAATTTATAGTAGACGCCAATGCAATTTTTACTTAGCGTTTACTGTGCCGGATCTGCGCTTCATCCTGAGGCATAATTCCACTGCAAATCCGTGCGCATTTTCACGGAGTATTACATTTAACGTCACATTGCTTTTGCAGTTGACTATACAGCAACAATACAAATCATCCCTTGATGCCGGAAGATGCGATACCTTCCACATAATATTTCTGCATGAAAATGAACATAACAATCATCGGAATCGCAGAAACTACCAATGCCGCCATAATTGCACTGTAGTGCACGGGGCTCGTGCTGAAGAAGGACTGAACAGCCAGCTGAATCGTCCTCTTGTCCTCTCCGGTCATGACCAGGAAAGGCCACATAAAGTCATTCCAGTGCGCGACGAAGTCAAGGATGAATACCGTCGCGTAAACTGTCTTGGAGATAGGCATAACGATCGTGAAGAAAGTCCTGACAGGAGAGCTTCCGTCGATTGCTGCCGCTTCGATCAGGTCGTCCGGTATATCATGGAAGAAATTATAGAACATGTAGATCGAGAAGCACTTTGCGATAAAGGGAATTACCAGCGCTCTGAGCGTATTAACCCATCCCAGCTGTGACATCTCGATATACAGCGGAAGTAGGATAGCTTCCATGGGGAGTACCATCAGCGCAACGATAAAGCTGAGCATGAACTTGCGGCCTTTGAAATCAAACTTGGCAAGTGCATAGCCGCAGATCGAGTTGACGAGCAGATCAAAAACAAGTATCAGGGCAATGTACAGAAGTGTATTCTTGAATACATTGGCCATGTTGATGCGGCGGAATACTTCGAAATAGTTGTCAAAGGAAGCGTCCACCGGGAGGAAAGTGATCAGCGAATTCATGTTCGCGAAGATTTTGGCCTCAGGTTTGAAGGATGCGGAAATCATCCAGATCAGGGGTGAGACGAATATGATACCGATCAGAGTGTTGCCGAAATAGAAAAGGAATTTTCCGAGCATTGCTGATCCTTTTTTGGATTTCATTGTCTTTTCCTCCTTTCTCAGTCCGCATTTGTGATTTTTTGCAAAATCAACGACATGGCAACGACAATGACGAAAAATACTGCCGCGACAGAGCATGCATATCCGAAATTACCTTTCTGGAAGCCCTGCGTGTAAATGTAATACACCATGGTTTTGGTCGAGTTCTTGGGACCGCCCTGTGTCATGACATAAGGCTGCGTAAACAGTTTCATTGCCTGGATCATCGTGATCATAATGACATACTTGATCGTTCCCTTGAGATTGGGAATTGTGATGTTCCAGAACTGCTGCCACGTGTTGGCTCCGTCAACAGAGGCTGCCTCGTATTGCTCTTTGGGAATGCCCTGCAGACCCGCCAGAAAGATCATCATCTGGTAGCCTGCGCCCTGCCATGCCGACATAAAGATAATGGCGTTCATCGCTGTTTTGGCATTGGTCAGGAAGTTGATCGGCTGCAGTCCAAAGCCGACCAGTATGGAGTTGATAAGACCGGTATTGGGGTTGGAATTGTACAGGACCGTCCATAATACAGAGATAACGACCATGGAAGTCAGCTGCGGGCTGAAGTACATCGTACGGAAAACGGCAACCCCTTTAAAACGTTTGGATACTAACAGTGCCAGAGCCAGTGCGAGCACACACTGTACCGGCACGACGATGATGGTAAAGTAAAATGTATTTCTCAGTGCCTTCCAGAATTCCGCGTCCTTAAATAACTTTGTGTAGTTGTCCAGTCCGATAAAAGAGATATCGTTCGGTCTCATAACCTGATACTTGAATACGGAATAGTACACAGTATAGATCATCGGAACAACAAGGAACGCGATCAGCAACACGATTGCAGGGCTCGTGAAAATATAAGCCGCGATACGCTCATCTTTCTTCCTGGCAGAGAGTTGATTTGTTTTTGCCATAGTTTATTCCTTTTTTCTCTTTGTGGAAGAGTTCTTTCTATTACAAAAACCGGCTGTATCGGATTCCGGTACAACCGGTTTTTGCCTTGAAGGAAACTCCGAATCATGCAACGGAGATGTCAGATCGCAGACGTGCGCTATGGAAGGCGCCTTGGCGCCGCGCACGTCGCGTCAGGAACGCCGAGGCGTTCTTGAAGACTTACTCTGCATAGTAGGTCGTGTAGTCCTCGGTGAATTTTTCAGATACGCCGTCCAGCTGCTCCTTAATATAAGTCTCATCCACTGTGCCGTTGGAAGCCGCCTCAGCGAGGATGTTGGTCATAGCCTCGGCATAATCTGTTGAGAAAGTAGCATAAGAAGGTGTACGGGGTCTCGGAACCGCTGTGTTCTGAAGCTGCTCGACAAGGAGTGACAGCGGGAAGTCTTTGTAATCCGCCATAGCCGGATCATCATAAGCGGTTGCTCTTGTGGCAGGCTTTGCGATTGCGGCTGCATAGGAAGCAACGTTCTCAGTGCCCATCAGCCACTGCAGGAACTGGCCGGCTGCTTCGACGTTCTTGCAGTCTCTTGTAACTGCTGCAGACCAGTCGCCGCAGGGAGAGACGGCCTTCTTAGTGTCATCCGCTACAGGATAGTAGGTTACGCCCCAGTCAAAGTCAGCATTTGCAGTCAGTGTGGCAACTTCCCAGGATCCGCCGATCATTGTTGCGCATGCCTTGTTCAGGAACTCATCTGTGATGGGGTCTACATTTGCATAACCCTTGGCGATGAAGTTTGCGAGGAAAGCGGTGGTCTTTACAGCTTCGTCGCTGTTAACAAAGCCTTCTGCTGTTGTGCCGTCTTCGGAAATATAATCCTTGCCTTCAGAGATATACATGGGCTCCAGCGCGTAGGGAAGTCCTTCGCCGTGGTCCATAACGATATGTGTGCCCACATAGCTGTCTGTTGTGCACTTCTCGGCGATTTCAGTCATTTCGGACCATGTGATCGGATTCTCGATTGTTCTGGAATCGAGGTCATCTACGTCAACGCCGCACTCTTTAAGCATATCCTTGTTGTAATAGAAAGCGACGGAAGACTCTGTTGCGGAGATTGCATAAAGCTGGCCGTCATATGTGCACTGTGCAATTGTAGAAGGCGTGAAGTCGGAAGTATCCGGGAAGTAGTCCGTAATCGGGACGATTATGCCGTTCGCTGCATAGTAGGAGACCTGCGGTCCGTCTACGAACAGAATGTCGGGCAGGTCATTGGATGTGACGGCTGTTGCGACCTTGTTGTCATACGCATAGGAATCGGAGCGGTCGATAGCCTCTCTGGAAACCTGGATCTCCGGATGCTCCTCGTTCCATGCTGCGATCTTTTCTGTCCACCAGTTTTCCACCGCCTCTTTGTCAGTGGGCTGCCAGATCTTGATTTCGACTGCATCACCTGACGATGCCTGTGCACCTGTTGCATCCTCTCCGCCGTCCGCGGTCTGGGCAGCGGGTTCAGCGGATGAACTGGATGAGCCGGAACCGCCGCATGCGGTGAGTCCTGCGACCATTGCTGATGCCAGTAGTAAGCTGATTACTTTTTTCATTAAATCCTCCTCTCTTAGTAATTCCCTTTATCGAGAACTTACCTGAAAACTATTTGTGGAACCCATTCCACATTTTGTTTTAAAACAACCGCAGTTTTTTTCTGCGGCAAATGGGGAGTTTCTTCTGCGAATCTCCTCATATGAAATTGGAATATGGAACCCGTTCCATGTTTCATTTAAATTGTATATTTCTTATAAACAAAAGTCAATAGCTTTATATGTCTCAAGAGTAAAATAGTGGAAATGCATAATCTTCAAACAGAAAAATTATGCATTTCCACTATTTTTAGTCCTGCTTTCCGGTATTCTGCTCCGCCTTCGCTACTCTTCCTTATCTTTCATAAATTCCTCCATCTTCTCCGGTGCAAAAAGGCGGGCCAAATGGAGGGATGAAAGATACGCCACTGTGCCGCTTCCGACCAGAAGATATGTGATCAAAAACTGTCCGAAACTGCCCGAAGTAAAATTCTTCACGAGGAAGACAATCGGCAGAGCATTGAGGATTATGATGAACATCGTGTAGACTCCGTTGCGCATCGCCATCAGGAAGGTCATCCTGATTACGGCAAAAGGTTTTCCCTCGAACCAGGCGAGCCCGGCAAACGCATGTGTGAAGGCCGCCATCCAGAACCAGCTTGCAGCCAGAATCATAAAAATGAGTACCATGCGAAAGGGCGTGTCCCAGTTGACCGCGCTCCAGAGATCCGCGGCCAGAAACAGGCCTGACGCAATAAAGAACAGAAATCCGGCTGTCGCTCTGCCGAAATTTTTCCGAAACGAGGTGAAAAAAGTATGCACGATACCGCTTGTGTCATCAAAGACCATATGAAGGGTCACATCGTACATCGCCGTCGTCGACGCCCCGATCGTTATGACCGGAATGCTGCATAAAAGCCACAGAGCGCTGACTATAACTATATCGATCAGCCTTGCAAGAAACTTTGTAAGAAACGTATCCTGTTGAAGAAATTTCATATTTTGCTCTGCTTCTCCTTTCTATATACAGGTCTGCCCCTGTACGCTTGCTGCAGAAAACGGGGTTTTCATGCGCGGTTTTATGAATGCGAATGAGAAGGGCGGAAGCGAATAACGCATCCATCCGTACAGGCGGATTTGTACAGCTGCTTTATATGTTATCACACGCTGCAAACCGTGAATACCCGTAAAAACGGGAATTCAGCAGGATTGCATATTATGATGATCACGGCTATACTTTTTTCAGAGGAACGGATAGTGCTAAGACAAAAAGGAGACCATTATGAGCTATTTTACATTAAGTAACGGTGAAAAACTCTACTTTGCGGACACACAAAAAGGCGATCAGACCATCATCATGCTCCACGGCTGGACCAGTTCGCATGAAGTGTATGCACCGACCATCCCGGCGATCAGCGAGAAAGCTCGCTGCATCACCTACGATCAGCGCGGTCACGGTCTGAGCAAGGAAGCAAACCATGATGATGTGACCATGGACACGCTGGCAAGTGATCTGAACGAGCTGATTTCGAGCTTTGACCTTCATAACGTCACGCTGCTCGGCTGGTCGATGGGCGCAGGCGTTGTAATGAATTACACAGCCCTGTACGGCTGCGAGGCGCTCAGGCAGATCATCCTGTGTGACATGACGCCGAAACAGGTGAATGATGATACATGGAAACTCGGTCTGTATAAAGGAAAATATACGAAGGAAGATATGGAAAGAGATGCGGCTAAAGCCTTCTATCCGCTTTATAAAGAGTTTGCCATAGGCGCTGTTCCCAGGCTTGCAAAAGTCCCGGGATTCATGCTGCGCCGTCCTCTTAAGAAAATTCTTGCAAAGTGTGATGAAAGTGTCCTGCGGTCTCTCTCCCGCTCCATGAAGGAGAAGGATTTCAGACAGTGTGTGGAAAAGATCACCGTACCGGTACACTACTTCTATGCAGTACCCGGTTCCCTGTTCTCCCCGGACCTTGTCTGCTGGTATAAACAGCATGTTCATTCTGAGTTCCACTCCATGGCCTTTCAGGACAGCACGCATATGATGATTGCGGATCATCCGGATCAGTTTGCTCGTGAGGTCATAAAGGCATTGGAATATTGACAGATCAGAGAACCGCACGTACAAAGCCCCCAATAACTTAAAGGAGTGAAAAATAGCTATGTCATTTTTTTCATTAACGTTCCTTGTATTTTTACTAATCGTTTTTATTGTCTATTATTTTATACCTAAACGGGCAAAAGACTGTTGGCTTCTTATTGCAAGCTATGTTTTCTATGCAAGCTGGAATTTGAAGTATTCTGCGGTACTATTACTAATAACTCTGATTTCCTACGCAACAGCACTGGCACTGACACTTATGCAGAAAGGCCGGAAATGTCTTCTTTTTCTCGGAATCGCAGTTTCCCTGGCAACTCTTTGTTTGTTCAAATTCTGGGAATTTTGGAGGGACGCCTTAAGAACCATCTTCGGCATTTCAGAGCCAGCGACAGGTGGGTTCATAAGTATCGCAGCGCCAATCGGTCTGTCTTTCTTTGTTCTGACAGCAATCGGGTATATGGTTGATGTATACCGGGGAAAATACGCACCGGAATCGAATTGCATAAGGTATGCATTATTCATCTCCTTCTTCCCCAATATAATGTCGGGACCTATCGAGAGAGGCAACAACCTGCTAAAGCAGATCCAGTCCGATATATCATTTGAATATGATACGGTAAAACATGGCCTGTTGCTCATGCTGTGGGGATATTTTCTGAAATGTCTGATCGCGAACAGAGCTGCGGTCATCGTCGACGCTGCATTTTCATCCTACTTAGAACAAACCGGCTTCACGATGCTTTTTGCCGTAATCCTTTACGGATTCCAGCTCTATGCCGACTTTGCCGGATACAGCTGCATCGCCATAGGAATTGCAGAAACATTCGGTTATCACCTGATCGTCAACTTCAGGCAGCCTTATTTCGCTCAGGATATGAAAGATTTCTGGAGTCGATGGCATATAAGCCTTTCAACGTGGCTTAAAGATTATGTTTATATTCCCCTCGGCGGGAACAGGAAGAGCAAGGTGCGTCAATGCCTGAATTTGTTCATCACATTCCTCGTGAGCGGCATATGGCACGGGAATGGGTGGACATATATGGTATGGGGATGCATTCATGGTCTGTATCAGATCATGGAAAGACTGCTTTATCCTCTGAGAAAGATGCTCCTTGATAAATCCCATATCAAGACCGATTGTTTCAGTTACAGGCTCTTCCATGCCATCCCCACATTCATTCTGGTCGATTTCGCATGGCTCTTTTTCAGAAGTCCTTCCATACCGGACGCCGTTGGTATAATAAAGCAGATAGCAGGCAATTTTCAGTTCCAGTCCAGTATTACAGAAAAGCTGTACTTTGTCGGATGTGACCAGAGGATGCTCACCATTCTGGGTATAGAGCTCCTTGTCGTACTTCTGGTAGACCTGCTGCACGAAAGCAATATAAGTATCATAAGCTGGCTGAACAGGCAGAATAAATTGTTCCGATGGATTCTCTATTTATCCGGCGTTCTGGTACTGATAATCGGAATGATCCATGATTACGGATTGGACGCCTCGACCTTTATTTATGCAAGCTTTTGAGAACTTTGAATTATTAAGAAACCGGAGTATTACTTATGAAAAAATTTTACTTAAATGCACTGCTTTTCATGCTCGTGCTATCATCCATGCTTATTTTCGTGGACTTTTTGTCAATGCGCGAACCTGCGCGGACCTTTCTTGCTGAACTGACCGACAGCACGGAATATATTGCTCAGAACAGGGGACCTGATGAAATCAAGCCATATTTAGAAAGAACGCATTACCCTGACGGCACTACGAAGCTCATAATCGGAGACAGCGTATGCAGGCAGCTATTCTCCCACCTGCAGTCAACAAATACCCATATTGCAATGTTGGGATCCAACGCGGGTCTTACTGCTGCGGGACAGTATATAATGGCTAAGGAATATCTTGAACATCATCCCGATACCACTGACGTATTTCTTTTGATGCTTCCTAAGTCATTGGTGCGGACGTTCGATACGAACTGGGGTTACCTTTATGTAGTAATGCCGTTCGTTGAGACCGACACCCTGAAATATCTTGACGAGGAAACAATAGACTGTCTCAGTGAGGTTTACGGAGAGCTGTTCCTGAACCTACAGGTTGTTCAATTTATAGACCGTTCCGCTATCAACAGGAAACTTTATCTTAATATGTTGAAAGAGCACTCGGAAGGGTATATCCCTTCGAACCAGTTCGAGATAGCGGACCAATACGTGTATAAGATATATGAGATGTGCAAAGAAAGGAATGTTGCCTTCCATCTTTACCCTTGCCCTGTATCTGAAGCAAGTGCTGAAAAAGTACAGGCTCTCAAAAGCGATTTTGAAAAGTCGAAGATTCGTGAAATCAGCCCGGACTACTTAGACATGGTCACCTACTATCCGGCAGAAGAGTCAAAAGACGGCACGCATTTCACAGGCAAATATGCTAACGATAATAACTATGACCAGCTGATCAAGGATATATATGCAGGAACAGAACTCTACGACATTTTATCTTTTAACGCAGAATGATTGAATATCTTTACGCCCTCAGATATGTTGTGTTCCTGAAAGTCACCCACATAGATTGACAACGGGCAGGTAT
>ODAJ011993619.1_pt1 | contig 13425 bp, 8 predicted proteins | sample 1539241 | NCBI WGS metagenome assembly ODAJ01 (sample SAMN02144231, study PRJEB22623) | gut metagenome | biome: sheep rumen | host: Ovis aries | place: New Zealand | reverse complement strand
CAGTCAACAGCTGATAAGGTAATTACTTCAGAAAAAACACAAACAAATACGAATACTACAACAGACAATTCAAAGAGTATATCAAAGAATTCAACAAACGATAATTTAAAATCAGAGTCATCCCATAGGACAAAAATTTCCGTAAGTGACAGGACAGGTTATATCACAACCAATGTGCAGTTAATCGCAACGGTTGCAGATAAAGAAACCAATACTTATGCAAATGGTGGACTTGTAGTATTTAAATTAAACGGAATCAGTATAGGATCATCCACATTAAATAATGGAAAAGCATATTACACATATAATTCCAAGAATTTGTCTGCAGGATTCTATACTATTTCAGCAACATATGGAGGATATGGAAAATATGCCTCAAGTAAAACATCCGAATACGGACTGCTTGAGTTACTTCCACTTCCAACAAAAATAGCAACGGCTGACGTGTCCGCATATCAGGGAATGGTCACTCTAAAGGCAACCGTGGTGGACAAATACAACAGCAAATATATAACAAATGGAACATTGCTGTTTAAAATAAACGGTCAAACGATAGCCACTACAAACATCAAGGATGGAAAAGCTCAGCTTCGCTATGACGCCAGCAATTTACATGCAGGTAAATATACAATCACGGCAGTATATGGAGCTAACAGGATATATTCCGAATATCGTGACAATGGTATATTGACGATAAAGGTTCAACCTACATATACATTTGACGAAGTTCGTAATGCCGCAGTATATGTAAGAAATCATTATGAACAGAATCAAATAATAAAAGAGGTTACCGTTGGTTCATCCAAATTACAAATTCAGGAATATCTTTATCTGGTCGCCAATGCTTTAAGTAATCTTTATAATAATAAGGCTTCTGCAAAAATATACTATAAGGCATGCGAAGCACCATCAACACAGATAGATACAGTTAAAACATTCACGTTATATGAATCTGACGTATATTCAATATGTACTCGTCTGATTAATTATATTGATTATAATAATAAGGCACCTACATACGTAAGTACTTCCAACGGTAATTTGGGTTATTATAACGTTATTTATTGTCTGTCCAAGGTATTGGATGTTTCTACCAAAACATATTTCGTGGAATCATGTATAGTTTATCCTTGGAGTACATTGCATCCGTCAAAATCTACAGTAAGACATATATACTTAACCTCGGATAACATCTATTCAAAAAGCACGGACATGGCTTTCCTGAATAAAATCAAAGCAAAACTTGAGGCTAAAGGTTATACGGTGACGATTGTAGGTATTGGACCGAATACCCATAACACCAAGATATGGGCTAAAAGCATGCCGATAAATGCGGCTCAATTATCAATATTCGGTGGTAGTGATGCTGGAATGTTCTATGACATGTGTACGAGAAGTTTCATGAGAACAAAATCAAATAGAATACTCTATTTAGCATTTAATTCCGCAACGTCCAAGGACTTTAGAAATTTATCCTGGCTTGAAAGAGCTCATGATGACAATTACAGTCCAAGTAGCTTTAAAGGATTAGCTAATCCATCAGATTATCTATTATCTCATGGTTACAAGTATTCATTTACGAATAATGTGGATACAATAGTAAATGAATTCATTAAAGCCATAAGTTAATATTTCTCTCTTTTTTTATTTTTTATTTATTCTACAGCATTTTAATACTTAATTTCTATTATTTTTACATGAGATTTCTGTTTTTTTAAATTATAACAATGTTAATTTTTTATACTTATATGTTCATATAATATAATATGAAAGATTGTTTTAACATTGACATACTCAAGTCACACTTTAGAAGTGATGAGATACTTGAGGCAAATTTTGGATTGGAAAGAGAAGGACTAAGAGTACACTCTGACGGGTGCTTATCTCTAACAAAACATCCTGAAATATTCGGAGACAAGCTAAAAAATCCATACATAACAACGGATTTCTCAGAAAGCCAGGTGGAAATGATAACTCCAACCTTCAAAACTACAAAAGAAGCACATGATTTTCTGTTATATCTAACCGACTATGTAAACAAATCAATAGCCGATGATGAATATATCTGGAACCAATCAATACCATGCATACTACCACACAGCAGTGAAATTCCAATAGCCCAATACGCCGATGATGAAAAATCAGTACAATCATATGAGTACAGAAGGGCACTTGCTAAAAAATACGGGACAAAAAAACAATTAATCTCAGGTATACATTATAACTTTTCATTCTCCGAGAAGATGATGAAGAAACTATATCAAATAAACAATCCAAAGATAAGCTATCAGGAATTCAAAAACGAGATATACCTTAAGGTAGTTAGAAATTATCTAAGATACAAATGGGTAGTAATATACCTGTTGGGCTGCAGCGTAGCAAGTCACGAATCATTTACATGCGATTGCATAAAGCTGATGAACACGAAAAAGGACACCGAATATTACACGACAGAAGGAGTATCATTCAGAAACGCCAGTTGCGGATATAAGAATCTAATCAAGTTATATCCACGATATGATAACTTGGAAAACTTCACGGCAGACGTCAATAAATATATCCAAGAGGGCAAGTTGTCAGAGGCCAAGGAACTCTACACTCAAATAAGGATGAAATCAAAAAATCCAGATAACTTCCTAGAATCACTTCTCAATGATGGAATAGCATATATAGAAATCAGGACCGTAGATATAAATTCATTTGATATATGTGGCTTGTCACAGACTGACATGGACTTCTTGCACTTGTTTGTCCTCTTTCTCTTATTGGAAGATGAAAACGATTACGAAAAATGGCAGGAGGAATCACTTCTTAACGAAGAGTTGGTCGCACAGTTTGGTCTCATGGATAACCTGCAACTGATAAAAGAGGGCCATAAGGTTTCAATGGAAAAATGGATACATGAAATCTATGATCAGCTGGAAAAAATAAATAATCAACTGGAACTGTCATTTGATGAGGTACTGTCAAATATAAAAGAGAAACTGGATAATCCCAAGAATTTGTATTCAAGAAAACTTTTGGATTTGGTTAAAAGTGATGGTTACATAAATACGCAAGTAAAAATAGCTAAAAATAATAAAAAAGAAAGCATCACCAGATTCAATGCCGGCTACTATGATAAAAAGGGGTATGGAATGATACATGAAAATTATTGATACAAAAATTAGGATATATACTCATCCAGATATTCAGAATAACCCACCAGATAATCTTTCTTATCCAAGTCTTCATCACCCAACTCTTTTTTAAACTTCTTGAATGATTTGTCATTCACATTATTCTCATCAATCCAGTCTTCTAAAAGGATAATGTCCTCCTGTTTCAGATTATCCTCACATGTAACCGAATCCACTAATCCCTTGAAAACCTGTAGTTTAAGTAAACTGGCACTATACTCGGGAGACCTTTTTATTTGCCTGAAGGAGTCAACAATTTCCTCCCTATTTTTTAAACAATCACATTCATCCAATATGTATGAAACCTTCAACAACACATTTTCAAGTAAAGGATGATTATTATAGCACTTATTGTCCTCATACCAACTGGATAACAGGTTATAGTAATTGTCCGTCAGTTTATCGTCAGTCCTGACCTTTTGTATTAACCCGTAAAGGTAGTTGAAGTTATAATCCAACTTTCTGTTAAAGTCTCTCTTACAGTTTGGCCTATAGCAGTATGTTTGAATATACTCGTCAGGATTTTCATAATCAAGAAGGTACTTGTACAGTTTATAGGTCATCTGTGCATCATCCATAGCATTATGGGCATTATACGTGGTATTCAGAACATTTGCAACGATATAACTTAGCTTGTTGCTAGGCAGGTTAAGGTTACGTTTGCTTGAGTTTAACGTACAATAATACTTGAATGATGGTATTGGCATTTCATACCGGGTCAAGGTCTTTGAAATCACACTTAAATCGAATGTAATGTTCTGGCCAACAATAATGTTGTCCTGCAGCAGATCCTTGATTTGCTCATAGTACTCTGGAAAGGTAGGGGCATCGACAACATCCTCCGGGCCGATACCCGTAAATTCGATATTGAATTTGTCAAAATGCGTTTCAGGATTTATGAGCGAATACATCTTATCAACGACGCATCCATTTTCAACAATCACAATCCCCATGGAAGAGGCACCATTACTAAATCTGTTAGGCGTTTCCAAGTCCAATACAATATAATCTTTCATATTATCAACCATCTAATCAAAAATATTTATCAGCAATTATTTTCCATTGATTACGTCATTTACACATTCAACAAATGAATCTACCATGTTTGAGTATTGGTATTGATCACGGATTATCCCATATGAGTTATCACCCATCTTCTTCTGAAGTTCAAAGTCGCTGATAATCCGATACATTGCATCATATAACTGATTTGGATTTCTTTGCTCTACGATAAATCCATTGTCCTGTATCATGTCCATACTTGCACCGACGGCATCCGTGACGACAAGTGGATTTCCATAGTACATGGCCTCATTTAATACGAATACCCATGGATCACCCATTTCATGGTTTATGGATGGAACTACCACCAGATTACTGCTTTTATAATAACCTTTCAATTCTTCGTTATCCACTTTGCCGCAGAATTTGATATCTTCTATGTTATTGTCCCTGACGTAACCTTTAAGGTATTCTTCCTCCTCACCACTACCAACAATAACCAATGATGCATCCTTCACCCTTTTTTTCAATAATTCAAAAGCCTTTATCAAATAAATTACTCCTTTACGCTTTATCAGACGACCAACATATAGAATCTCCTTATTGTCCTTTTTGTCGATAGGTTTTATATCCGCGGAGATATTGCTGACGTTAGGCATGATGTGAATCTTGTCTGATGTTGTGAACTTTTCAAAGTATCTTTTATGAAGGCTTCCGGGTACAAGAATTCCATCGGCACCATTTACAAGTAGCTTAATAATGAAGTCAAGAACCTTCTGTTTAATGTTGTTATCTCTAGGCCAATCCCAGTCTTCTCTCCATATTATGAAACGTTTGTGTCTAATCTTTGATATGACCAGAATAAAGATGCTTTCAATCAATTCCTGCAGACAATCCCAACTGCCTCCAACAACAACATCATAATCGGAGAATAATTGTCCGATAAGTCCTCTGGCAAAGCCATGGATGTTTTTAAGTACTTCATAATCCACATCTTCCAATGACTTGATATTATTGGTGGCAGTTCCGTCATAGATGTCCTCAATTACCTGCATATGACTGAAGATTAACTTCAAATCATATTCCTTGCTTATTCGTCTGAAAAATTCTATACGATACCACATTGCCGTGTTATGTATAAACAATACCTTGGTCACTAGAAATCCTCCTCTAAGACTTTGTTTTATTTATTATCTTATGTTGTATTTACTCAAGTACCCTTTTGAATATTTGACTGTCTCCATTATCATAGATTTTACTGGACTTGTTGATACCTTCCTCTAAAGGTATGTAAATACCATTTCCATATAAGAATGTGTCATGGCCTATGTTATAGCCCCGCAGGAACATGTACGTACCGGGAGCCATCTCCGACATGTTATGTGGATTACACGTTCTAATATCGTTTAGCCAGTATAATAGGATATTACTGAATGCATCAGAATATACGGTGTTGTTGTCGTGTCTGTTTTCATTAAACCATGCAACGCCCTCATATTCACCTTGGCTGAATATCGGCGCATCAATTGTATTGTCCAATGGGAGGGTGGATGTCTGGCCGGCATATAAATCTATTAAACCGGTATTCAGTATGAAGAACAATACAAGGAATATACCCATTATCCAGAAGGATATCTTGATGTTTTTGCTCAGCGGCACATTTCTAACCAGAGCCACGGCTGAGGTGAATATATAGTACATACCGATGATACAGAACGGTGAAAGCACTACAAATGTAACCTCATAAATTCTCTGAAGACTTAACTGTCCCTGAAATGCAGGTATGAACAATCCACAAGCCAATATTATCATGTTGAATATTGCAAATGCATTATATTCCTTTGTAAAGTGGAAATATTTCCTATTTATCAGGTTCATTATAAACCCTATTACTATGAACACGACTGATAACAGGATTACTCTTTGAGCGTTTATGCTTACAATATCCATGAATGAAAACGGCCACCAAATATGTATGAACGCCAATATCGGAACAATAACCAGTATGGCCTGTTTTCTTTTCAAGCTAAGATGCTTCAATTTCATTACTACATTCTTAAGATGAGGATATGTCTTGACGTCCTCTACTGCAACGTCCTTGGATAATCGTTTATATACTTTATATAATATTATTAAAAGTATCAATAATGCTACTGAAGCCGCCAGTAGAATCATAGGATTTATACTCCCACCAAGTACTATTGACTGGACGTTCTTGCTTACTATACGAAGTGCATCAAACAGTGATCCTATAGGCTTGCTGTCTGCGGTCAATGAGTAATATATGACGATAAATCCAATGAAGAATATCGACAATGGCAGACTAATAGTTTGATTATCTAGCTTCAGGTAATCTCCAAAGTATTTCTCTTCAACACCAAACTTCAACAGTATGTTATTGATGATGTTACCGAATCCACTTGATATTATGGTTAAGGACACTATTGTAGCAAGCAAGGTGAACATGAATAAATATGTGACGCTGTAGTGTGATACTATTAATCCAACACCGAATATCAGGTAGAGCAGTTTACGTTTCCTTTGTGATATCTGCCGGTCAATCATCAGCCATACGAGAAGTACCAGGAATATTTCCGCTATTTGTTGTCTGGCCATCTGAACCATCCAGCCATAACTGAATCCGTTGTAGGCTACAAAGAAGAACGCTGCAAGAAATGCCATCTTTGGTCCGGTATGTTTTTCAAATATCTTATACAATCCAATACTAATCAATGAGAATAGGAAGGGATAGATGAATTTCAGTACCCAAGTTAGCGTCATGCCCGATAGTTTACTGTATATCGGAGCGTACATCACGACACTTAGCATGGCATTATATGCGTGTGGCCACGTATGATCCCAAATTCCATTTTTGATGACATATGTTGCAAACTGATATTCGAAGAATATGTCATAACCCCATATGTGATTTGATATCATTACGCTGTAATACAATATCGATAATGCTATGCTGAATATCGCAAAGTGATAATACTCCCTTTTAAGGAATCCTCCAACCATGGCAAGTACAACACCGCATATTATCAGCAATAGCAGTATCTGAATATTGTTGTTTGAATAGTACTGATATACGTATGCTCCTATTATTGCTATCAAAGGCAGTAGACATAAAAACAGGAACTGGTTTGATGATATTATCTCAAAACCCAATTTGGAGGAGGTCTCTATGTGATACTCCTTATCTTTGACGTATGCCATATACAAAAGTCCCATATTGTATACAGTGAATGTTACTAGTAACGGAATGTTTTCTATTGGTCTTGCTATGGATAAGTGTGGATATACCTGATTCATAAAAAGTCCAATCAGCATAACCGACGCTATACTTAAACCAACACTCAGCAGGGTTGTAAAGGTATTGCCAAGGTCATGCAACTTCAGAATTCTGAGAATGATTATTCCGGGAACAAATCCAAGGTATAATAATGTTATAATATCATTAAATACAGGTATGTGTATCGAATTCAGGGATAATAATCCTACAATCCACATCAACACTTGAATTAATACGATTGCATATGTGAATTCGTTAAATTTCCAGTCATTTAATGTGAATATGTTATTGATTTTCATATCGTTCAACTCGTCTCTTGTGGGGATGATTTTCATCTTCTTTTTAATCCGTTACGTTTTGTCCTTTTTCTAGCAATCTACGGTATACTTCAAGAGTTTCATCACACATTATGTCAATGGAATCTTCGGGTATACTGTCAAATGCATTTTTTTCAAGTTCTTTTAATAATTCTTTATTGTTGATTACTTTTAATAGTTTATCTTTCAGCTGGCTTACAGAACCTGCTTCAAACAGGTATCCGTTTCTACCATCTTCTATCAGTTCAGGTATTCCCCCGATGTTGCTGCCTATAACGGGCGTTCCGGTTGTAAAACTTTCATAGATTACAAGGGGGGAGTTGTCATAGCATATGGATGGTATGATTATGACGTTGGATGCAGCATAATACTCTTTGATTTTTTCATTGTCAACAAATCCATGGAATATTATCCTATCATCACCTGATGCCAATTCTTTAAATTCCTCTTCATCATATCCCTTGCCTATAAGATTTAATCTTATGTACTTATCATCAATCTCTTTGAATGCATTTATCAGGGTATCTACGCCTTTATGTTTTCCAAGACTGCCAATGTATGTAAAGTCAAGGATATCATAGTCTTTTACAGTTTTTTCACTCTTGAAATCTATGCCTAACGGTATTTTAACACATTTTGTATTATTGAAGAAGCCGTTTTGCCTGTACTTTTCTATCATGAAATTGGATGGTGCTATCATCAGGTCTATGTTGTCGCCAAGTAACTTTCGCTGAATATTCACGTATGTTTCACAGATTTTGTTTTTATTTTCACATAGGGTGTCATTTCCTCTTATAAGGTTTGCTCTTGGACATATGAGTGAAAAGTCATGTGACTCGAATACAAGAGGAATATCTAACTTTTTTCCTACTTCAAAGCATGATAAGGATAATCCCTTGAAATTATTAACATGTATTATCTCACACTTTTCCTTTTCTATGATTTCAATTATTTTATCTCTGCAGTTTCTATTCCACAAGTCAAACAGATGCCAAAATGGTTTTAAAAGGCCATTAGCTTCGGTTTGTCGATATGTTGGGTATATTTTTGTTTCATTTATTGAATATATAGTAATGTTGTCCTCTTTTTGTACTTCTTCCTTATTATCTGCGCTGCATGTGATTACGACAACTTCATTGCCCTTTTTTGCAATATTTCGAACTAGCTTGTCCACTATGATTTCCGCACCGCCCAGCACATATGGTGGGTATAAGTTGCTTATAATACAGATTTTCATAGCAATTCCTCATATAAATCATGTATGTCCTTAGCGATAGATTTCCATTCATATTTCTCTTTAACCAGCTGTCGTCCCCGTAATCCCATTTGCTTTTGAAGATTTTTGTCACTGATTATTGTGGTGATTGCCTTTGTCAGTTGTTTGACGTTTTTGGGCTCTATTATAATGCCGCATTTGCGTTCTATTACATCATCTGAAACTCCTACTATGGTAGTGCTGATGATTGGGGTCTGGCATGCAAGAGCTTCAAGTACAACTATTCCAAATCCTTCCTGAAGTGATGATATTGACGGCAGGACAAATAATGTTGAATTTGCATAGTATTCCAGTACCTCTTCGTCTGTCAGGTATCCCTTAAATTCGACATTTTCTTCAATGCCTAACTTTTTACTTTTATTTATGTAATAATCCAAAAGTTCTCCTTTACCTCCAATAATTAGTTTTATATCTGGTATGGTATTTTTTACTTCCTTTATTGATTCTAACAGGTAATCCAGTCCTTTATATTTATGAAATGCATCCAATACGCTTAGGAAAAATATCTGTTTTTCCTCTTTTTTCGTGTTTGTCGGCTTGAATATTTCCGTATCAACACCGTTTGGTATGGTGACTACTTTGTCTTTGTAGTTTTGGAGGTGTGGGGAGTTGATATAGTCATCCTGTGTTATGATAATCTTGTCTGCCTTGTTGAGAAGTAATTTCAATGCTGTTGTGTTGTAGGTTTTCGCAATCAAGTTTGCTATTCCAGTTCCTATGATGTCATTGTGGTATGTTACTACAAGCGGCTTGTTTTTTAGTCTGCATATTATGTTGCTCCAATCACTGCTCCATGGTGTGGGAACATGTGTGTGAATAATGTCAAAGTCCTTCTTGTAAAGAACATTCGGAAGTGATAAGCATACGTTTGTATTGGCAATCTTTCCAGTATAGGGAAGTCTATTGATTTTTATATTATTATAAATCTCTTCATCTACACTACTTGGTTCATTTGCACAAATTACTTCTACATCACAATCGTCATATTTTACAAGTTCACTGGAAATGTAGTATACATACTTTTCCACGCCACCAATAAACGGATAAAATCTAACAGGTGTCTGAATTATCTTCAAATTAAAACCTCATATAAACTAATTAATCATCACTTGATAGGCTCTGTGATTCCATTAATATATATTATGTTTTTTAAAAAAAATATAATTATCCTTAGGGGGACATGATAAAAATTATTATAAAACAAAAACTGGTCTACTTCCGATTCATATAGAAAAAAACACTTCTCTTAATAAGGTTGTGGCACAGAATTTTTTTATAGTAATAAAGAGAATGGGCAATGCTGTTGCTATATCGAATCTAATCACAGCGATACCATGATAATCACAACTCCGGTAAATTCATTAATCACTGTTATTGTTTTAGGTGATTAGGTAGTATTCGATAAAGCTAAGTAGGGCTTGATTAATTCCAATTAGTCAGGTCTTTGATTTTTGATATCTGGCCTAACAATCTTAAAAAAAGTTTTAAAGAGAATAAACTCTTTATTTCTTATTTCTTTTGACAACAATCTTTTCGGCTCTTATTTGTGGAGGTATGGTATTTGTAGGATCACCCACTGTGTACACATCTATCCGTGAGCCTGTCTTTATGGCGCTTATATTTGCCTCTACCTGCTTGTTGTCCTTGTTTTCTACAAATATCTTGGTATTGTTTCTGACAATTATTGACATGTTGGATGTTCTGTTTGTCTCATCCGTTATGTAGAAGGTTCCCAGCGTATTGTTGGTCAGTGTTGGACTTCCCGTCGTGTTTCCAATCACTTTGACATCTGATATGTCCGGCAGTTGATCCATCGTGGCATTGTATGTACCTATAACAAATCCTGCAAGAACAACCAATAATATTATCATTTGTAGAGGTGAAAGTTTCATATTATATCCCTTAATTTTTATTATTTTAATATATGTATACTATAATAATTATATTTATGCATGAATATTTAACCGTAAAAAACTTTCAGATTTAATCCTCTAATTTTCCGATATACGTGGCATAGAACCCATCAGTATCTGCATACACTGGTTTGAATCCGAATTCCTTTGACTTTTCCATTGCATCCTGAATGTACTGTCTTCCCCACGCAGTTATTGCCGCTCCACATTCTTTTTTATACCATCTGAATCTTGAGTAACCATATGCACCATACATCGAATTGGCAAGCCTTTTTAATCCTTGCTGCTCAAAGTCAAGAGCCTTTTTCTGTTCCGGTTGGGATTCTGTTTTCATCAGTTTCTTTATTCTTTGTCGTTCATTTAATATTTCGCCGATAAGTGATGGGATAAATCCCTTAGGCTCTTTCTTAAATTTATACCCATTTTCAGGACATTCATAGTATTCATCTTCCGATAGGCCTTCACCACTGGTAATGGTATCAGGTGAAATGTTTTGTGCTATGATGATTGACGGATACAGACTTTTAAAGTCAAGGTAGGCTATGTGTTCAAATAATCCTTTTTCAGGTTCTTTAACATATCCGCCTGCGTTACGTTTTGAATTCATCCTCTGATTATACTCGGTACTTGTAGGCTTGTTGGGTACGATGTTATTCATATTGTATGCTTTAAGCATCAAGTACCATTCTATCATTTGACCTGTCGTCATACGTGCAATATCAAACAGGGGCTGTCCTACAAGTCTGCTTTGAGCTACAGTAAGGGGAGTTATCTTTTCACCAATTTCCATGGTTGTTTTAGCGTCATCCATGGAGTAATCGAATAATTCCTCTAATCTTTCGCTATCTGAGTCCCAGTACTCAAATATCTTATCACCTGGAACGTCTATCTTCTCCACATCAAACAGTTCAAGGTAGACTCTTTCCAGGGTATAATGGTCTAGTTGCATGTACTGTCTTGCAAGCAGATATAAATCCACATGTACACGCCCTTTTATGATGCCCGCATTATTGAATCCTCTTTTCTGGAATTTCACGCTACTTCCGTCAACGCCCAAGTCAAGCTTAACATTCAGCACATCCGCCCTTTTCTTGATGTAGGGTAAATCGAATACGTCCGAGTTATATCCGACAAGCATATCCGGATTTTCCTCTTTAATTATTTCCACAAAACGATTGAGGACGTCCTCTTCGGAGTCATATGTTTCCACATAGTCATGCCGTGATTTCTTGGTGGACAATACCTTGTTTAACCCATAATTGCTGCTTAGACTCATCATTATGATAGGATCTTCCTGGCTGTTGGGCATTCCCTGAGCATTGTATACTTCAATGTCAAAACTAAGAATCTTATTTCTATTGCTATGTTCATTTGTGTCAAGGGGAGTTTCTTCAAGTTTAAAGAGTATAACATCATCATCTATGCTCGTATTGTCATAGGTTGTCTTGTCTATTGTTTTTCCATGTAGTTCTAAAATGTTGCTGGGTGTTATCTGTTTGTCAATCAGATATCTTCTATAAAAAGGTATGTCATATTCCCTTATTTGCCTGACCGTAGGCAAATCTCTAATCAAGTCCCTTTGTTTAGGTACTTCCTGTGGGTGTTTGAAGGTTATTTTTATGAATTCACGTTCAACTCCTATATCTATCTTGGATTCCTTTTCAATATCCTCCAGTTCAAATTCATTTAATTGGCTGATGCATTCTTCATAGTCATCAGTTAATACATACATGTATGGCTTGAAAGAGTCATCATATGCAATTATGTTTTCTTCTGTGTCTGGGTCTATACCAAATAATCGGATAACTGCCTTGTCGTTGAATGTGATATAATCAATATCATTTAGAACAATTTTCTTAGTTTCCATAGAATTAAATCTATATAACTAAATATTAAAAAGTTTATATAATTATCTATAAGATTATTAATTTTACTCGTGTGATATGATGACAAACTTCAGAAGATTAAATGATGATGATAATGTAAAGAAATTGGCTCATTGGATATACGCTGCAGATGTGCAATTGTTCAACAGTCTTTATACAAACAAGACCAATTCATTGGAGGCGATTGTAAAGTTAATCATGAGCGATTACATTAATCCTTATCATAGGAAATTCATTACATTGGTATATGATGATAATCCTAAGGATATCCAGGCTCTTGGATTATCATTCAAGGGTTCTGAGATAACAGTTAATGAGACATATAACGCCTTTGACAGTACCGGTTTTACGTCTGTCAGAAACTCCTTGTTATATGAATATATCAGTGTCCTCGTCGCCTCCGGTATTAAGAGAAATGATTATTATTTGTCAAGCATTTATGTGGATACGAATCATCGTAAGAAGTATATCGGAAGTAAACTGGTTGAAAATATCAAACAAAAGGCTAGACAATCAAATTCCAACAATTTATATGTTGATGTTAGTGAAGATAAGTC
>ODAJ011500893.1_pt1 | contig 13426 bp, 12 predicted proteins | sample 1539241 | NCBI WGS metagenome assembly ODAJ01 (sample SAMN02144231, study PRJEB22623) | gut metagenome | biome: sheep rumen | host: Ovis aries | place: New Zealand | reverse complement strand
ATCTCGGTAGCGACCAGACATCACTTCATAACCCTTGGGCGGGAGGCTATTACCCTGCAGGACTGTCGTTTGAAGAGTCAAAACAGATGATGGCAGAAGACCCGGAGAATTTTAAAAAGGCTGTGCAGGCATCACTACGCAGACAGGTGGAGGCAATAAACCGTCTTACGAAAAAAGGTATGTATTTCTTTGACTATGGCAATGCCTTCCTGCTGGAGTCGGGCAGGGCTGGTGCCGATGTGATGCTGCCTAACGGAAAATTCCGTTATCCGTCGTATGTTCAGGATATTATGGGACCGATGTTCTTTGACTACGGCTTCGGACCATTCCGCTGGGTATGTACGTCGGGAAAGGAAGAAGACCTTGCTACCACCGACCGTCTGGCGGCAGAGGTACTGGAGGAAATAATGAAGACCGCACCGAAAGAGATTCAGGGACAGATGGCAGACAACATACACTGGATTCGTGAGGCAGGACGCAATAAACTCGTGGTTGGTTCACAGGCACGAATACTATATGCCGACTGCGAGGGAAGAACGAAGATAGCACTTGCATTTAACGATGCCATACGTCGTGGAGAGCTGTCGGCACCTGTGGTGCTGGGACGCGACCATCACGATGTCAGCGGTACCGACTCTCCTTTCCGTGAGACGAGTAATATCTACGACGGCTCACAGTTCTGTGCCGATATGGCTGTGCAGAACGTCATCGGAGATGCTTTCCGCGGTGCTACATGGGTGAGCATACACAACGGTGGCGGAGTAGGCTGGGGAGAAGTGATTAACGGCGGTTTCGGAATGGTGATTGACGGCAGCGAAGACAGCGAGCGACATATCCGTGAGATGTTGCTGTGGGATGTCAACAACGGAATAGCACGACGTTCGTGGGCTCGCAACGAAGGCTCCATAGAAGCCATAAGACGAGAAATGGAACGCACACCAGGACTGACGGTGACACTGCCCAACTTCGTGGACGACACAATTATCAACTCACTCTTCACCATCCCCTCATCTACGGTTTAAAAGTAATCATAATTTTCAATTCTCAAATCTTAATTCCCAATTATCATGATACACCAAATAAGTGCTGAACACCTGACAATAGAGAGAATAGGTGAAATAATATATGGCGACTACAAACTGGAACTCAGTGAGGACGCGAAGCAGAGGATAAGACGATGCAGGGCATATCTGGACAAGAAGATAGCAGGCAATAATGCTCCTGTTTATGGAGTGACGACGGGCTTTGGAGCGCTTTGTAACGTGTCGATAGGCTCTGACCAGCTGTCGCAGTTGCAGATAAACCTTATAAAGAGTCACGCCTGCGGAACGGGAGAACGTGTTCCTAATGACATAGTGAAGATAATGATGCTTCTGAAGATACAGTCGCTGAGCTATGGATATTCCGGTTGTAAACTGGATACCGTACAACGACTGGTGGCATTCTTTAATAATGGTATCTATCCTGTGGTTTACAAACAAGGCTCCTTAGGAGCATCTGGCGACCTCGTACCATTAGCACACATGTGCTTACCTTTGTTAGGGCTCGGCGAGGTGGAATATCAGGGAAAGATTATAACTGGTGCTGAGGTGCTGAGGAAGAAACGCTGGAAGCCTATAACTCTCGCTTCAAAGGAGGGACTGGCTCTGCTGAACGGAACGCAGAATATGAGTGCCTTCGCGGTGTGGTCGCTATTGAGAGCACAGAAACTCAGCGATTGGGCTGACCGCATCGCTGCAATGTCGCTCGACGCCTTTGACGGACTGTCGGAGCCTTTCATCCCCGCTGTTCATAAGGTGCGTCCACATCTGGGACAGATAGAGACTGCAGAGCGTATGCTGGAACTGCTGAAAGGAAGTCAGATACAGAAGAACATAAAGGGACATGTTCAGGACCCGTACTCCTTCCGTTGTGTGCCACAAGTGCATGGAGCTGTTAAGGATACTATACGCTACGTGAAGTCGGTTATAGATATCGAGGTTAACTCGGCAACTGACAACCCGACAGTATGTCCTGAGGAAGACCTTATTATCTCGGCAGGAAACTTCCACGGAGAGCCGATAGCGCTGCCTATAGACTTCTTGTCGATAGCGATGAGTGAGCTGGCAAACATATCAGAACGCCGAATATACCGACTTGTGTCTGGAACACGAGGACTGCCGAGCTTCCTCGTTGCTAATCCAGGTGTAAACAGCGGTTTCATGATAACACAATATACTGCCGCTTCGGTTGTCAGTCTTAATAAGTCGCTGGCAATGCCGTCAAGTGTTGACAGCATACCGTCGTGTCAGGATCAGGAAGACCATGTTTCTATGGGCGCTAATGCTGCCATAAAGTTGTATAAGGTAATACTGAATACAGAGCGCGTGTTGGCAATAGAACTCTTCAATGCTGCCCAGGCACTTGACTTCCGTCTGCCGCTGAAGTCGTCACCGGCAATAGCTAAGCTGCACGAGGAATATCGACGTGTAGTACCATTTATCCTCGATGATGAACTGATGTATCCGCATATTGAGAAAACAATAGAATTCCTTAGACGATGAACTCCCTGCTTATCTATAATATCAAAGAACTCGCAGGTCTGAACCTCAAGGGGTACAAGGTGCTCCGAGGAGAAGAGATGAAGACCTTGGACACATTACACGATGCCTGGCTGTTGATTGAAGACGGTCTGATAATGGACTATGGCGAAATGACAACACTTGGCGATGTCGTTGCAGATTCCAGAATGGATGCCTGCGGAGGTTGTGTGATACCTGCATTCTGCGATAGTCATACACACATAGTTAATGCCGGTAGCAGGGAAGAGGAGTTCGTAGATAAGATAAGAGGGCTGTCGTACGCAGAGATAGCGAAGCGTGGAGGGGGAATACTTAACTCCGCAGACCGACTCCACGAGATGAGCGAGGACGAGCTCTTCGAAAAGTCCCTGAAACGTGTTCACGAAGTGATGAAGAAGGGAACGGGAGCACTCGAGATAAAAAGTGGCTACGGACTGAAAACCGAGGATGAACTGAAGATGCTTAGGGTAATACGACGCATCCGTAATACGGTGCCTATTCCAATAGTGGCAACCTTCCTCGGTGCACATGCCGTAGGACGTGAATACGTAGGCAGACAAAAGGAGTATGTTGACCTTGTTGTAAACGAGATGATTCCAGAGGTGGCACGCCAAGGACTTGCCGATTACATCGACGTGTTCTGCGACAAGGGATTCTTCACTCCTGAGGAGACCGACCGTATTCTAAAGGCAGGAGCAGAGTATGGCATGAGGGGAAAGATTCATGGACAGGAGTTGGCAGACTCCGGTGGTGTTGAGGTGGCGGTGAAGAACAACGCCCTTTCGGTAGATCATCTGGAGAGTATGACAAACGAAGACATAGAACTCTTGAAGCATTCCGATACTATGCCAACAACACTGCCTGGAACGTCGTTCTTCCTGAATATGTCCTATGCCCCTGCACGACGGATGATTGACGAAGGACTGCCCGTCGCTATCGCCTCCGACTATAATCCCGGCTCTACACCCTCGGGCGACATGAAGTTCGTCGTTTCGCTGGCATGTATAAAACAACGTTTCATGCCCGCAGAGGCTATCAATGCGGCAACGATAAACGGAGCCTATGCTATGGGACTCAGCGATGTCTGCGGGACAATAGAGAAAGGGAAATATGCTAACTTAATCATAACGGAACCTATACCGTCAATAAACTTCATTCCTTACGCATATACTACACCGATAATTAGAAACGTCTTGCTAAAAGGTGGCACATTTTGACTTATTTTGTGCAATTTATTTGTGCGCTTGGTAAAAAAGATGTACCTTTGCAACCGAATTCAGTAAATACATTATTTATAAATAATATTTTATGGCTTTAAAAATTGTTGTGCTTGCAAAGCAAGTACCAGACACACGAAATGTGGGAAAGGATGCTATGACAGCCGAAGGAACGGTGAATAGAGCTGCCTTGCCTGCAATTTTCAACCCAGAAGATCTTAATGCACTGGAGCAGGCATTGCGCCTGAAAGAGCAGTATCCTGGTTCTACAGTAGGTATCCTTACTATGGGTCCTCCCCGAGCAGGCGAGATTATCCGTCAGGGACTTTACCGTGGTGCTGACACAGGATGGTTGTTGACAGACAGGCTGTTTGCCGGTGCCGACACGTTGGCGACAAGTTATGCTTTGGCGACAGCGATAAAGAAGATTGGTGATGTGGATATTGTAATTGGTGGTCGTCAGGCTATCGACGGTGATACTGCTCAGGTAGGTCCTCAGGTGGCTCAGAAGTTGGGTCTTAACCAGGTGACATACGCTGAAGAGGTTATGAACGTCAAGGATGGCAAGGTAACCATTAAACGTGTCATCGACGGCGGTGTGGAGACGGTTGAGGCTCCGCTGCCAGTAGTAATAACAGTTAACGGAAGTGCGGCACCCTGTCGTCCTCAGAACGCTAAGTTGGTGATGAAATACAAGAGAGCAACCTGTCCTATGGAGAGGCCTGCCGAAGGCACTCCTTACGATAAACTTTATGAGGAGAGGCCTTACTTGACGCTGAACCAGTGGAGCGTTGCCGACGTTGACGGTGATGCGTCGCAGTGTGGTTTGGCAGGCTCGCCAACAAAGGTGAAGGCAGTGAAGAACATCGTCTTCCAGGCTAAGGAGTCGAAAACTTTGACGGCTTCTGATGCTGATGTAGAGGGAATGATCAAAGAATTGTTGGAAGAAAAGATTATTGGATAACAAGATATGGCTAACAACGTATTTGTATATTGCGAGATAGAAGGTACTCAGGTACAGGAAGTATCTCAGGAGCTGCTGACCAAGGGTCGTAAGCTCGCAGGTGAGTTAGGCGTGGAGTTACACGCTGTTGTTGCCGGTACCGGTATCAAGGGTAAGGTAGAGGATCAGATTCTGCCTTATGGTGTTGACAAGCTGTTCGTCTTCGATGGTGACGGTCTGTTCCCATATACCTCGGCTCCTCATACAGACATCATGGTAAATCTCTTCAAGGAGGAACAGCCGCAGATATGTCTGATGGGTGCTACCGTCATCGGTCGCGACTTAGGTCCACGTGTGTCATCATCACTTACCAGTGGTCTTACTGCCGACTGTACAGAGTTAGAGATAGGTCCTTACGAGGACAAGAAAGAGGGTAAGGTATATGAGAATCTGCTCTATCAGATTCGTCCTGCCTTCGGTGGTAACATCGTAGCAACCATTGTGAATCCTGATCATCGTCCACAGATGGCTACAGTACGTAGCGGTGTGATGCAAAAGGCTGTTTATGATGGTAAGGCAAAGAATGAAGTTGTATATCCTGAGGTAAGCAAGTATGTCAGTCCTGAAGCCTATGTAGTGAAGGTTCTGACTCACGAGGTACAGGCTGCAAAGCATAATCTGAAGGGTGCGCCTATCGTTGTTGCCGGTGGCTACGGTGTAGGATCGAAGGAAAACTTCGATGCCCTGTTCCAGCTTGCCAAGGTGCTTCATGGTGAGGTTGGTGGTAGCCGTGCTGCTGTGGATGCAGGCTGGCTTGATCACGACCGTCAGATTGGTCAGACAGGTGTTACCGTTCATCCGAAGGTGTATATCGCCTGCGGTATCTCTGGTCAGATTCAGCACATCGCAGGTATGCAGGACTCTGGTATCATCATCTCAATTAACAGCGACCCCGATGCCCCCATCAACAAGATCGCTGACTATGTCATCGTTGGTACTGTTGAAGAGGTAGTTCCCAAGCTCATTAAGTATTATAAGCAGAACTCTAAATAATGCAATACATAGAAAGTCTTCTGAAGATTTTACTTTACGTCTTTGCTTTTGTTGCTTTCGTCTGCATCTTTTTCTTTTGGGACAGTGACAGAGCCGTAATACAATGTTTAGGAGTATTTCTTGTTACATTAATATTATATATCATAGTAAAAAGAATAAATAACAATGGCAAACTATTATAGTGATCACCCAGAGATTGGATTCTATTTGAACCATCCTCTGATGAAGCGCATCGTTGAGCTCAAGGAGCGCAACTTTGAAGATGCCAAGAAATATGACTACGCTCCCGTTGACCTGGGCGATGCCATCGAGAACTACAAGCAGATTCTCGACATCACAGGCGACGTGGCTGCAAACATCATTGCACCTAACGCTGAGGACGTTGACCTGGAGGGTCCGCACCTCGAGAACGGACGAATGATATATGCCTCTAAGACTTACGAGAACCTCGACGCCACCCGCAAGGCTGGACTTTGGGGAGTCTCCATGCCGCGCCGCTACGGCGGTCTAAACCTGCCTAACGCCGTGTTCTCCATGCTTAGCGAGATGATCTCGGCTGCTGATGCCGGATTCCAGAACATCTGGTCGCTGCAGAGCTGTATCGATACCCTTTATGAGTTCGGTTCTGAGGAGCAGCGCCAGAAATACATCCCACGAGTATGTGCTGGTGAGGGAATGTCTATGGACCTTACTGAGCCCGATGCCGGTTCTGACCTGCAGCGCGTGATGTTGAAGGCCACCTTCGACGAGAAGGAGAACTGCTGGCGCCTTAACGGTGTTAAGCGTTTCATTACCAATGGTGACAGTGACATCCACCTTGTTCTTGCACGTTCAGAGGAAGGCACTACCGACGGTCGTGGTCTTTCAATGTTTATCTATGACAAGCGTCAGGGAGGAGTTAATGTACGTCACATAGAGCACAAACTTGGTATTCACGGCAGTCCAACCTGTGAGCTTACCTATAAGAATGCCAAGGCAGAGCTCTGCGGCAGCACCCGTCTGGGACTTATCAAGTACGTTATGGCGCTGATGAACGGTGCCCGTCTGGGTATCGCAGCACAGAGTGTTGGTGTTGAACAGGAAGCATATAACGAAGGACTCGCATACGCTAAGGAGCGTGCACAGTTCGGTGAGAAGATTATCAACTTCCCCGCAGTATATGATATGCTCTCACGCATGAAGGCGAAGTTGGATGCTGGTCGTTCACTGTTGTACGAAACAGCATGCTACGTGGATGTGTATAAGTGTCTTGAGGATATCGAACGCGACCGCAAGTTAGAGCCAGAGGAGAAGCAGGAGCTTAAGAAGTACCAGCGCCTCGCTGATGCCTTCACTCCACTGGCTAAGGGTATGAACTCAGAGTACGCTAACCAGAATGCCTACGATGCTATCTCTATCCACGGAGGTTCTGGCTTCATTATGGAGTACAAGAGTCAGCGTCTGTTCCGCGATGCTCGTATCTTCTCTATCTACGAAGGTACCACACAGCTTCAGGTCGTTGCAGCAATACGTTACATCACTAACGGCACTATGCTTGCAAACATAAAGGATATGTTGGCAGCTCTGCCTGCAGGAGCTGATGCAGCCCTCAAGGCTCGTATTGAGAAACTCATCCCAGTTTATGAGGAGGCACTTGCTAATGTCAAGGCACTTGATAATCAGGATGCTCACGACTTCCTGGCACGTCGTCTGTACGACATGACAGCCGAGATAGTTATGTCGCTGCTTATCGTCCGCGATGCAGCACAGGCTCCTGAGCTCTTCGAGAAGTCAGCAAACGTATATGTTCGCATGACAGAGGAAGATGTATGTGGCAAGGCGGCTTACATCAAGAACTTCAAGGTAGAAGACTTGGAGAGTTTCAAGGCTTTATAATAACGGCGCCAAGAGCCGGACAACAGAGTCCCTGAGACGTTTGAAGAAGGGACGTGAAGAGATGTCGAGCACCCTACAGTGTTCGACATCTTCGTTGAAGATAGCCTTCATTCGCAGGGCAAAGTCCTCGTCGTAGATGAAAGCGTTAGCTTCGAAGTTGTTCTCAAAAGAGCGGAAGTCGATATTCGCCGACCCACAGGAGCACAGCTTATCGTCGGCAACAAGGAGCTTCGTGTGGTTAAACTCCCCGTCGTAGAGATACACCGTTATTCCAGCCTCTTTAGCCTGCAGGGCGTAAGAGGTGCTTGCCCACTGTACGAAACGTGCATCGCCCTTCGACGGAATCATCAGTCGCACATCGACTCCTGCCGAAGCCGCCGTCTGCATAGCGAACATTATAGCGTCGGTGGGGATGAAGTATGGTGTCTCCATATAGACATACTTGCGCGACTGCAGAAGTATTCTGACATATCCCTGCATGATGTCTGTCCAAGGAGATATTGGCGAACAAGTGACAACCTGTATAACACAGTTGTTCTCGATGTTGTCCTTGTGTACTGGGTAGTATTTACGGTTCGTTATCAGTGTGCCGTCAACGAAATACCAGTCAATGAAGAATGCCCGTTGTGCACCGAAGACAGCGCCTCCCTGTATCCTCAAGTGTGTGTCGCGCCAGGAGATATAGCGTTTGGCGATGTTCATTCCTCCGATATACGCCACCTTTCCGTCGATAACAATTATCTTGCGGTGGTTGCGGTAGTTTATCTTGCTGGTAAACGAAGGGAATCTTACCGGCATGAATCCGTGAACCTCGATACCAGCATTCCTCATGCGCTCCCAGAAAGCGTTTTTTGTCTTCCATGAGCCCACATCGTCGTATATCAGTCTTACCTCGACACCCTGTTTTGCCTTGTCTATGAGGGCGTCGGCAATAAGATTTCCTAAGGAGTCATCCTCAAAGATGTATGTTACGATGTGTATGCTTTGCGCTGCCGAGAGGATGTCATGCAGGAGTCTTCCGAAGAAGGAATAGCCGTCGGTGAACACCTCTATCTCGTTGTTCTTAAACGGCAGTGCCCAGTTCTGCAGTGCGAACTGTTTTATGAGCACCTCCTGTTCTTCAGGGATATGGAGGTTTTTCTGTTCGGTGAACTCCAGCAGTGAGCGTTTTGTGAGCATGTCCGTAGAGTGCTCGGAGATATACCGTTCACGTCGGGTGTTCTGTCCGAAGAAGAAATAAAGTATTATGCCTATGACGGGTAGGAAGACAAGTACCAATATCCACGCTGCTGTTTTTGCAGGAGTGCGATTGTCCAGTAGTACGGTAGTTGTCGTTGCTAAGACAATAAGCACGTATATCAGTGTTATAATCCAGAATAGCAGCGTCATAGGTTATGGGAAATTAGCGAGTTTGTGAGTCTGTAGCGACAACCGCCACTCGGGATGGCTCTTTATGTACTCTACACATTGGGCGGTGATGGTGTTGTTTTTCTCCTTGTCTCCTGTGTCCATAGGCTGCAGGTATTTCAGCGCCTCGGCACATTGTGGAGGAACAGTAGGCTCTTTGCCGTCGAAGACCACCTTCAGTTCGTCAGCCCGTGTTACCTTTATCTCGCCGCCTTTCGGCGATACCGTAACCCAGTCGATATTGTCGGGCAGTGGTACAGAGCCGTTCGTCTCTATTGCTACGGTGAAGTCGGCAGAGTGGAGTAGGTCTATGAGGGTGTCGGTAACCTGCAGACCAGGCTCTCCTCCCGTGAGGACAACAAAGCGTGCAGGGTATTTCCGCGCTTCGTTGACGATGTTCTGTTCCGTCATTTCGGTAAACTTCTCGAAGTCCGTATCACAGAACGGACATTTCCTGTTGCATCCGCTCATACGAACGAATACGGCAGCGCGTCCTGTGTTGCGGCCCTCTCCCTGTAGGGAGTAGAATATTTCATTTACCTTAATCTTTTTCATAGATGGCGATGTTTCCTTGGCTCTCTTCCACCTCAGCACGGTAGCAGTTAGGCACTTGCTCCGTCACCCAGCGTGCAATGTTTTCCGCTGTCGGGTTAAATGGCAGTACGTCGTTGAGTACCTTGTGGTCAAGCGTATTCTTCAAGAGATGTTTCACCTCTGTGAAGTCGGTCACCATACCGTTCTCGTTCAACTCTTTAGCTCGGCACCATACTGTTATCATCCAGTTGTGACCGTGTAGCTGTCGGCACTTGCTTTCGTAGTCCAGTTCCAACTGGTGGGCTGCTGATATTTCTATAGTCTTTTTTACGTAGTACATTCTGAAACTCCTTATCTTTTTAGCTCCTGATATACAGTGTTACGAGGTCGTAGGGGATGCCTGCAATCTGTGTTATGGGAGCTCTGTTATACTCTGCTACGGGATTTAAGGTATATACGTTCTTGAGGTATTTCTTCAGTTCCTCAACGAACTCTTCCTTCTCAGGTATCGTTCCCAGCAGGTGCAGCTCGTCGCGCTGTTGGTCCATACCCAGTTGTTTCCATACATACAATAGGAAGAATGATGCATTATTCGCGTTCGCGTTAGCGAACGTATTTACGAAACGCAGATGGTTCTGTTGGAAGCTGAACACGTTAACCTGTCCGTCGAAGAAGTAGGCGTACAGCTTCTGGCGCGGTCCGGTGAACGAGCGGTGATGTATATGCTGCCACACTGGAACGCACACGTGACTGTAGCGCACGTCCTTGAAGTGGTCCTCAATGACTGTCTTCACGTCGCGGTTTATGGCGAAGAGGATGACGGTGTTAAACTGGTGTAGCACCATACTCTCCACGATGGTAGGGATGGTTTGGTCGTCCTGGGGATAGCTATGTCGGTATAGCTCATCCTTCTCGTCGTTGTTATACTCGTCGAGAGGTATCAGCAGCATAGGACTGTCAACAATGACCTGTGCCCGCTGGTAGTCCTCGTTTGTAAGGACAGCAGTACTCAGCGCAGAGCGAAGGTTTGCAGCCTGCGATATGCCGCTCTTCATGACGTATGGCTCATAGCTTATCTGTTCCTCCTTTGTCGGGTCAACGACGGAGAAACTCAAGCCTCCGCTTGTCAGACGAATAGTGAGGCGAGGTTGTTTTTTTATTATTTGTGCATTCATTCCGCGACAAAAGTACAATTTTTTTTTCACTTTTCACCTTTTACCTTTCTATTTTCTTTTTTTTTCGTAACTTTGTCACTTTGTGGCGAAGGTACTTTCGCTCCGCTTAATCGTACTTTGCCGCTTCGTGACGAAGGTATTTTCGCTCCGCTTAATCGTACTTTGCCACTTTGTGGCGAAGGTACTCACGCTCGGAAAAACTCAAATAAATTTGGTTTTTCTCTCGCTTAATCGTACCTTTGTACCCATGATATCAGACGAATTCTCTTTCCAGCTATGGAACAATTTCGGCTTCACCCCTACGGCAGAACAGCGTGGTGCAGCCGAGGAGTTCTGTCGTTTCCTCTTTGACAGAAACGACAATGCTGTAATGATTCTTCGTGGAGCGGCAGGAACGGGAAAGACAACCCTCGCAGGAGCTATCGTGAAGACTACCGTACAGATGTTACGGGCAAATAATGACCATAAACCAGTGGTGCTGTTAGCCCCTACAGGACGTGCCGCAAAGGTGTTCTCGCAGCATGCAGGAATGCCAGCATACACCATTCACAGACACATCTACCGACAGAAGACCTTCAACGGAGAGATGACCGCCTTTACACTGAATGTCAACATGCATCACGACACGCTATTTGTTGTCGATGAGGCGTCAATGATTTCCAACGGACAGCAGATGGCATTCTCCGGTCAGCAGCCCCTGTTCGGTACAGGACAGTTGCTTGACGACCTTATGCAGTATGTGTATAACGGTAGAAACTGCCGACTGCTGCTTATCGGTGACCACGCACAGCTGCCGCCAGTAGGGGAGGAGACGTCGCCGGCACTGTCGAGAAAAGTACTCGAAGGCTACGGCATGAAGGTGTATTACAGCGAGATGAACGAGGTGATGCGTCAGGCGCTGGAGAGTGGTGTGCTTACAAACGCCACATATATCCGTCAGCTGCTGCCCGGCATAAAGCCCGAACTCACCTTCGACGGCTTCAACGATATTAAGATGCTCCCGGGAAATGAACTCATAGAGGAACTTAGCTCCAGCTATGCGAGAGTAGGCATTGACGATACCATCGTCGTCACCCGCTCAAACAAACGGGCTAACATATATAATAATGGGATACGCAACAGCATCCTCGACCGTCAGGAGGTCCTTTCCACCGGCGACATGCTTATGGTGGTAAAGAACAACTACTACTGGACAGAGAAGGAGGTCTCCAGCGACGAGGACGACCGCATCCCTCCCTTCATAGCTAACGGCGATAGGGCACAGGTGCTGCGAGTAAGGAATGTGCACCAGATGTACGGCTTTACCTTTGCCGACGTATGGGTGCGCTTCCCCGACTACGACGACTACGAGATGCAGGTGGTGGCGCTGCTTGACACCCTTAGCTCCGAAGCTCCTGCACTGACACGCGAACAACAGCAGCAGCTCTTTGAGGGCGTCATGGAGGACTATGCTGACATACCACACAAGAAAGACCGTCTGAAGAAGGTTCGCGAGGATAAGTACTATAATGCCTTGCAGGTAAAGTACGCCTATGCCGTGACGTGTCATAAGGCGCAGGGCGGACAGTGGGCTCATGTGTATGTGGATCAGGGGTACATTACCGACGATATGCTCACTGTAGATTACAATCACTGGCTATACACCGCTTTCACGCGAGCTACAGAGAAACTATTTCTGGTAAACTGGAAACAATAAAAGATAATGAGAATAATAACAGGGAAATACAAAGGACGCAGGTTCGATGTGCCGAAGACTTTTAAGGCGCGTCCCACAACAGACTTCGCCAAGGAGAATATTTTTAATGTGTTGTCAGGCTATATCGACTTCGACGGAGCCGATGCCCTCGACCTGTTCTCCGGAACGGGAAGCATCTCGTTGGAGCTGTTGTCACGAGGATGCCGTCAGGTGGTGAGTGTTGAGGCTGACCGTGACCACCATAACTTTATACGTCAGTGTCTCAAGAAACTCGGTGATGACGGAGTAATTGCCATCCGCGGTGACGTGTTCCGCTTCCTGAAGTCGTGCCATCAGCAATATGACTTCATCTTCGCTGACCCTCCATACGCCCTCAAGGAACTGGCGGAACTTCCACAACAAGTTCTCGAGCGCGGACTGTTAAAAGAAGACGGTATCTTCGTGTTGGAACACGGAAAAGACTACGACTTCTCCGACCATCCCCGATACCTTGAGCACCGCTCTTACGGCAGTGTCAACTTCACGTTGTTTAAATAGAAATGTTAAAATTTACACAGCGGAATCGACCCGCTGTGTAAATTTTAACATTTGGATTACCAGAGGTAAGTCTTTTCAAGCCAGTAGCATACGATACCGGCGATGTAGCCTACGAAGGCAATCCATGTGACGTTCTTCATGTACCATCCGAAGGTGATTTTCTCGAGTCCCATGACAACGACGCCCGCTGCCGACCCGATGATGAGCATAGAACCGCCGACACCGGCACAGTAAGCCAGAAGCTGCCAGAAGACACCGTCAACGCCGAAGTCGGTACCTGGAGCCCCCATGACGTACATCTTCATAGCGCCAGCCACGAGAGGCACGTTGTCAACGATAGACGAGAGGATACCTATAGCACCCGTTACGAGGTAGTGGTTACCTATTTCCTGGTCGAGCCACTGTCCCATAGCCCTCAGTACGCCCAC
>ODAJ012121137.1_pt1 | contig 13428 bp, 21 predicted proteins | sample 1539241 | NCBI WGS metagenome assembly ODAJ01 (sample SAMN02144231, study PRJEB22623) | gut metagenome | biome: sheep rumen | host: Ovis aries | place: New Zealand | reverse complement strand
ATCAAAAGACGCTGTAGTGGCGGTGATAGATGAAATAGTAAGGGGCTTGCAAAAGAGCTGCAATCCAAACCCAATGGGTAATATGATCGAATGTCTGGCTGCTGCTCAGATTGAAGCCGTTAATCTTATAAAAGATTCCCTCGACACACTTGAAGCGAAAGAAGTGGATTTGGATAAAGAAATTGATAAATGGTATAATAACGAAGCATCTAAAGAATTTGAAAATGTTTTGTATGAAGATATAGAAAAATGTGCCAAATATTTCTTTGAACTTGGACTTAAAGCACAGAAAGTAGAACAATAATTAAAATATCAAGAAACTATGAGCAAAGCAAAAGATAGAGCATTAGAAAAATATCCTCTTATGGCAGATAATGATAAAGATGGATTGGAAGCATTAAAATACATAGGAATGGAATGTGAGTGTGTCTCTACGTTTAATGAAGTACAAGAAGCAAAACAGGAATATTTTATCGAAGGCTACGAGCAAGCCGAGAAAGATTTGGAACTGACGTGGAAGGATATGTCGCTTATAAGGCTCGTGTTTGATGCAATAGAATCAAATATCAATCTTGGGATTTTGAAGATTAGCCCAATGACAAAAGAGTATTATCAAGAAGCATTGAAACAATATAAAGAAATAAAGTAATATGAGTTAGGATTTAGTACTTAAAAATTCATTGAAGATTTAAAAACTATATGAAATTAGAGTAATGTATGAAACTAATAGAATTAACGATAGATAAAGAATAAAGTTATGGATTATCCTTTGATTCAATATTCTTGTGATAACTGTGGTGAATTAACAGAAGTTATGGATTGTGATGATCCATTGCCAAAAGGATGGACGTTTGGAGATGGAATTCACACACATTATTGCCCTAAATGTTCAAATTGTAAAAAATAAACAAATTATGATGACAAAAAGAGATAACAGTATTTATGCTGCCGCAAGAAAGCATAGCATCAATCGTGATAGTAGAATGTCCTTTATCTGTGGCGCAAGGTGGGCTGATAGACATCCTGATGTTGTAGATATGTCATATCTCCAAAACTGGTATCAAGACTCCGTTGATGAAACCAAGGAACCGATATGGACTGACAAGCATCTTGAAGAGTTATTTAACGATTTTTACTTAATACCAAAAAAATAAAGTAAATATGAAAGCACCAGAGAAGATTTATGTTCATGTTAAAAGAAATAAAGTAACTAATACATGGAATAGTACATTTATTGGAGTTAATGACATTGAGTACACACGTACTGATGCATTTATTGAAAAGGCTTCTGGATGGATAAAGGAGAACATCACAAACAACCCAAACGCCAACAGTATTTTGGTGAGAAATGGTTGTGTTACATTGGGTATGCTAATTGAAGATTTCAAAAATTATATGGAGGATAAACTATGAGACTGCGAAAGATTCGTTATGTTGCGGATAGTTGCCCGCTCAAAAGAAAGAACTGTGACACTTGCCGATATTGTAATGGCATAGAGAGCAGTGGTAAGGTGTATTGTTATTATGGGGATAAAGAAATGGTGGGAGAGTAAGGTATGGAATGGATTAGTACAAAAATAAAGTTCCCTAAAAGTGGAGAACAAGTTCTTACTGCCTGCAAAAACAAGAACATGGAAGATGGTATATGGCTATATGATTTATGCTACTATTTTTCTGACACAGGATGGGAAGATAGAATAAATTGGGAAGATGTTCTTTATTGGGCGTATATTGATGAACCTAAACAAGAGTAATTATGAAACTGATAGACAAAGCCGCTGTAGTGGAGGAAATAGAGAGAAGAAAATAAAATATTCTTATATGATCTGATTGTACTTTTAAAACAAGCAACGAAAGATGACTAAAGAAGAGAAAAAACAAATTATTTCTTTAATTAAAGAAATAAAGAATTATCTTTGTAATGATAACGATTGGAGATGTCTTTCAGTGACTAAACCACAGAAATCATATTCTTATTATGAATTGACTGCAAGATGGTTTAGAAAACAAAAATATAAAGTTGAATTAGGTTACGGAACATTACCTTCAGAACGTGATTGCTATATAACAATTTATAAAAAATAAAACTATGAGTAAAGCAGAAGATAGAGCATTAGAAGCATATCCATCAACATCACATTATTGGAATGCAGAGCCAGATAGAAATGCACAAGCAAGGGAATTTTACAAACAAGGCTACCATCAAGCCGAAAAAGATCATCAACAAACAAAAGAACTTCTTAAGATGCTACTTGAAGCAATAGACTATTCATTCGCAGAAACAGGCGGTACATATGATCTTACATTGACATATCCAGTAATAGATAAAGTAAAATACATAAAACAAATACTAAGAGAAAATAAACAATAAAAATAATATTAAAATATCTATGTATTATAATAACGCAACAGATAGTTATGATAATGATTTTCTTGAACAAATTTTTGATACAGGAATATATTGTAATATACCATATAAGATTGATCGTAAAAAATATAATAAAATTCTCAAAAAATATAATCAAGATACGAAAATTATAGATGCTGACGTTGTTGAATTTTGCTATGATTGTTCCATCGAAAAAGATGATGATAATCCTTGGCTATATTGTTTTTTTGCTTTTCCAAAAAACTCTCCAGAAGAAAGCAATGATCACTATGATTGCTTTCAATTTGATAACAATGAATGCAAAAACAAAAATATTTTTGAGAAATATAAGAAGTTTGTATGCGAACTTATGAAATGTGTTAAAGATGTTGATCTCACAAATACAATAATTCTATATAACGATAAATTAAATAAAATGGAGAAAACATTTCATGAAATGAATTTAATAAATAATATTATTCTTTCAAAAATTAATAAACAAATATAATTATGTGTAAAACTTGTAAAACAGACGAAATGAAACAAGAGTATGTGACAATTGAAAGCGCAAGAAATGCGTCATACTTAATCGTACAAAAACATTTTAAAAAGTATAAAGATGAATTAAAAAATCAACGTAATAAATTGATACATGAAATCATTAGTAAATATGTACCAGCATCAATACTTACTGATGAAGAAACAGAAATTCTACAAGTTGATGAACTTCATTGCTATTGTAAAAGAACTAATGATGATTTAATATATTATGATATATCTGATCTTCCAGAAAAAATAAAACCAACATCTTTAATAGAAATTCCTATTGTTTATTACTTAGCACTAATTCAAATAGACAATGAATTCTTAAAACTTAAAGAACAAGAAGATAATATGATTAATAGATTGTTTGAAGAAATTATTTACACGAGAGATAAAAATCATATAGAATCTTGTCTTCCTGAAATTATGCCTTTACTTCAATTTAAAACATTTATTTATGATACATTGTTTTGGAAAGATATTATAAACAGCAAATAACATAACCAAAATTTGTAAAATACAAAAATTACAAATAATACATAATTGACTAAAACATATAAAAAAGATCGATCAATTTTATCATATTTGGATCGATCTTTTTATTTTTTATATAATTAAAACAAAATGATATCAAAACGATGTTATAATTTTTTTCAAAAATTTTTAATTTTTTGAAATCAAAATATAATAGATTACTGTAAAACCTATAAACACAGGATAAAACACTAATATAATAAAATAATAGAGAGAAAATAACTCAATAATATAACTCCAGAAAGAAATATTTTCTAAAATATTATATACGTAGTATATAATATCTAAATAAAATGTACTGATTAAGAAAACAAAATTAAAGATATATTAAAGAAAATTAATATATAGTTTAAAGAAGATCGATCCTGAAAAGTTTATTAAAATATGGAATAAAATATGAAAAAAGATTGCCAGGATTAAATCTTCCTGTCCAGACCCCCTCTCAGATACCCTCAAAATGCCACCTTCCAAATACTTCTATTTTAGCAATTTCCGATTAGTTACTTCTTAACGTCTTTTTAATCTCACTGAGATTAAACTCCTGAATTGACGTTTGATTGATCTTTTTTCATAACTTACTAATTAACTTTTGTTAACACTTTCATCATCGCTCCGATAGTAACTTCTGTATACTTTATCGTTTTATCTTCCGTTTAGTCTACCATATTCTCTATGTAATCGCATCAATCATTTTGTCATTCATTTTGTCAACGCAAAAAAGTTACTCGTTTCTACGCACGATTTTGTGCATGATTTTGTATGTATTCAATGTACATACCCTCATATTTCCAACCCTTATATATCCTTGAAAATACGCCCTTTATAGGTTCTGGAAGGACCCTTTTTAATCTCATTGAGGTTAAATTCATGTCCAGCCGCTGTAGATCCTGTCGCTAATTGGCTTCTTGGTCTGATTCCTGCTGTTTTTAATCTCATTGAGGTTAAAAACTGGATGAGTCTTGTGATTTATGTCTTTGTTTGTTGTATTTTGTTTACATTTTGTCCCTTTGGATATTATTTTTTATGTTTTAACATTTTTTAACGTAAAATTTTTTGTTGTATATGTAAATTGTTGTATATTTGCATAGAAATAAGAAAGATAATGTTCAACAACTTAAAATAATAGAATTATGGCAAAGATTTACTTAAAGATTGCGTTAATGATTGTATTGACATTAGTATGGTGCCTTGTTGTGTGTTGTGCTGATGCGATTATGGAGAGCGGTCATTGGTTTCTGCTGATGTGTATGGTAATATTTCCTATTGTATTGTTTGCGTTTGCTTGCAGGAGTGGCAGAATGGACGATGTTCTTGAATGGTTTGAGAAAATTGAGAGAAAGATAAAGACATATTGATAATTTGGTTTTAATTAAGTTTGCATGTAGTGTTCGGTTGCTTGTGATAAGTAGCCGAACATTTTTGTTAGGTTGTGCTATATTGTTTGGTGAATCGATAGGATACTGTTTTGATTGATCCATAATTTCAATGAGATTAAAACTGGTTTGGCGATGGTGATTACTTATCTTCAGTATATGTTGTCAAAGTACAGTGGTGAATTGATAGGATACTGTTTTGATCGATCCATAATTTCAATGAGATTAAAAGGTGATAAAGTGCGATGAAGGATCCTTTCTTGAGCGATTGGTTTCGTTTTGGAACTTGATGTAGTATGAGTCTGATGAACCCGCTGCTTTCAGGATTAATCTCATTGAAATTATTTTCTGTTTGGTGATGGGGAGTTCTGTGGAATAGTGTAAGCAGTTTGCTGTGCAGAAAGCCTGCACACCTTGTTGTTATAATTTCAATGAGATTAAAGATCGATCAAGTGATGCTGAGGGCTATGATTGAACTTATGTACGAGGACTACTTGGTCAGGATGAGATTGATGATATAATTTCAATGAGATTAAAACTGGTTTGGCGATGGAGATGATGATTATATCAAGACTATGGCAAGTATGTTGGTTACAGGAACTCGTTCTTGGTTGTCGTGAATTAATCTCGTTGAAATTATTTACAGTTGGTGACGACTCTTGGTCATCTATTGGTGAGTGAGGTAAATTCTGGAATAAAGGATACCTGCTGGTAATAATTTCTATGAGATTAAAAAGTGATCGAGAAGGCGGAAGTTCGAGTTCGGAACATCATATTGTTGAGATGACATGACGTCTTCGTCCTGTGATTTAATTTCATTGAGATTATATAGCTCTGAGAAAGGCAGGAGTGATCTGAAGAGAACTTGTGGTCAGTGAAGTTAATGCGTCTGTTGAGGCTGTTGTTAATCTCATTGAAATTAAAATACGCTTTAACAAATATTAACATTAAAAATTTGGAAAGTAGAAAAATTTTTTATGTCTTTGTAATGGTAATGGTGTCTTTTTAATCTCACTGAAATTAAATTGACGTGAGAAGGATGAGTTCACCTCTGCGTTGTCTTATAAAAAAGTTTTTGTGTTTTAACATTTTTTAACTTGAAATTTTTTGTGGTATGGAAAAATTGTTGTATCTTTGCATTGAAAAAGAAATATAGTTATGAAGAAATGTGAAATTTGCAAACATAATGTGGAAAGTATATCCGCTTGTATGATATGTGGTTATTATCCAATGAGCAAATGTATAGAAAAAAATTATAAGTATTTTGAAAAAAAAGATATAGTATAAACAACTTAAAAGAAAAATAGTTATGGGCAAGTTAATAAAAATATTCTTTATCATTTTTATATTGATATTTCTTGTACCTATGGTATGGTTTTTACTGAAAGAATTATTTTGGTTTTTCGGTTTTTCACTTGCTGGTTTATTTAGTGGAATATTTGTTGGTACCGAATTTGGTTGGTTCCTATTGTTCTTGATATTCGTTGTGATAATAATCTGGCTTTTATCTTGTGATTAGGTGATTTGTTTAACAATATATTAATTTTAGGTTTTAGGGTTTAGGGCGACTACGTTGTGATAACGTAGTCGTTTCTTTTTTATATATTGGATGATAATATAAAGATTTTTTCATATATAATGAAGATAAATGGAAGTCTGATGCAGCGTTATTTAATCTCACTGAAATTAGGATACGGGTGCGTCTTCTTTGAACGTAGGTGTTGATGAGGGGTTGCTTATGGAAACACGGAACTGTTTGCTCAGGATCAACTTGCTTCTAATAATTTCGATGAGATTAAAAAATTATCAAGCGATGCCATTCCAGGATTTGGTTGAACTTATGTGCAATCACTTCCTTCAAATTTGACTTAGGTAAATTAATCTCATTGAAATTATTTACAGTGCTGATGCAGGCTGATTTGCTATCTTACCTTTGTGAACGCAGAGTACCTTGAGGTAAATGGATCGATCTATCTGAAAAAATAATCTCATTGAAATTATAAACAAACCTTCCAAGTTTTTTACAGAAAAAAATATTTTTTATTTTTACATTATTTAACACAAAATATTCGGTAGAATTGAAAAAAAGTAGTACCTTTGTACAGAATAAAGAAATAAAACCTATTATTTAACAACTTAAAAGTAATTCAGTTATGAGTACAAATGAAAAGACAATCGTCCTTGACGGAGTAAAGTATCGTTTGGTTGCAGTAGAGAATGAGGATACCCGTACTAAGGCTATCCTAAGTATGGAAACACCTTTCGGCTATATTCAGCAGGTTGTGGATAGAGCGGACTTGCGTGAGGGTGTAAAAGAGGGTGACACAGAGATTGACGGAAAGCATTTCGTTGTTGAGTTCTGCAAGGAAGATGAGGTAGAGGGCAAGGTTGGAAAACCTATCAGCGAACTGTTGAACCCCATTGATATGTTGCTTATGCGTTTGGCTGAGGCTATGAATGAGGCTGATAAAGAAGAGGAAGATTAAGACTTGTTTTGAGTTTACTACAATGGTGGTGCGACTTTTCCTTACGGATAGGTCGCATCACTTTTTTTGTATTTCGGAGAAGATGTGGTTGAAAGAAATGAGGAGTGACTTGGATGGAAATTAATTTCAGTGAGATTAATAGAAGTGACCACACGAGTGGTGATTCGATGTATGAGTTCATCCTATATAAGAAAGGTGAGATGGTCAGCCTTGTTGATAGGAATTTAATCTCATTGAAATTAATGTCGGAATGTGATCCTGAGGAGTTCAAGTTGCGATGATTGTTGTAACTACTATGATGATGACGTTCATCAGATGAGGTTGTAATTTAATCTCATTGAAATTATTTTTGAGATAGATCGATCTTGGTCTTCACCACTAATGTTTGTACTTATTGTCCAACGCGACTAACATCCTGATGCACTGTATATAATCTCAGTGAGATTAATCTGCTGGAGGGGATTACTTGGGGTTGTTTTATTTGTGAAATATTTTTAGTTTTTTTAACAAAAATAATTTGTGAAAAATTTTGTGGAATAAAAAATTATTTGTACATTTGCAAAAGAAATAAAAAGATTAGCAAATTCATTATCAAATTAAAACTCAAAACATTATGAAAAAAATTATCAAAAGAATTTTTCTAATTATCCTATTGATGGTGTGGATGCTTGCAGTCAGCGCAGCAGATAGTATGCTTGATGGTTGGTGGCTTGTATTGGATATGTTTTTATGTGTTGCACCATTGGCGGTTATCGCTTGGTTGTGCAATAATGGTTGTCTTGATGATATAGATGTTGAGGAATGATTATGGATAAGAATGTATGTATTTCAAAGGGTTGTCCGTTTTACTATTGCAGTTCAAGACCAAAGTTCAAAAACGGAATTATGGATTGCAGTAAAAGGTATATGTGTTCAAAGCATTGCAGAGAGATAAAAGATGTGATTATATGTAATTGATATTTTTTAATTGAACATTTTATTTGTATTCGGTTGCTTGTGATAAGTAGCCGAATATTTTTTTATTCGGTAAAGATAGGAACGGCTCATTGATGATTTGATCGAAGGCGATAATTTAATCTCACTGAGATTATAAATGCCTCAGCATCAAGCGATTGATTCTGGTTCAAACCCACCAGATGAACCTGCGTCGGTGATAAATAATCTCACTGAAATTAAAGATCGATCAACACGACTCAAGCGTCAGTTCATTCCAATCACTACATCTACAAACACCTGTTCATACAGAGGAATACCTGTCGCATAAGCTTTATAATCTCAGTGAGATTAAGCGCGGGATGAAGTAATCCTTGGTCATCAACCTCACATATCTTCACGATAACCTACTTTACATCCAAGTATCTGATGCTGAAGTAATTATAATCTCAGTGAGATTAAATTAGCCCGCAGCGCGTGTGTTCGGCGTTTAACATTATTTAACAATTTAACAAAAAAAGTTCACAAAATGTTTGGCAGTATGGAAAAAAAGTTGTAAATTTGCGATGTAAATAAAAGATAATAATATTAACAATTTTAATTTTATAGAGTTATGAGAAAAAACATTACAAAATCTGACTTGGTTCAGTTGCTTGCAAACACAAATGCAGTAGAAATTACAATCGTTCAGCGTGGCGAGTGCAAGATGAATAAGACTAACAATCCTTTTTTCCACAAAGAAGGTCGCAGTTGGGTTGCTGACTACAATGTAGAGAAGGAGAGCAAGACCACTTATGATTTTGGTGGTGCTTCTTATGAAGAGCGTGTCAATGAGGCACTTGTGGCTGATGGTTCAGCAGGTACATTTAAGAGCGGTGCGCTGACTTGGGGCGAGTTCGTCAAGGGTGCAGAGGGTAGAGTAATTGAGTATAACGGAAAGTATTATGTACGTTGCTACATCAATAACGACAACACACCAGAGGTTCGCTATTTCGTGGACGGAAAAGATGCAACAGAGCAGCAGGTAAATGACATCAAGGCTTTCACACCAGATAAGAGCGGTTCCACAAAGCAGGCTAACGAAGGACTTGCAGAGGGCAAGCAGGTCATTCCTAACAATGTGGACTTCGATAAGATTATAACTATCGAGGTGGACGGAGTAGAGTACACAATAGCATAACTCTATATTTCTTTTAAGATGCGTGGGCGTACTTCCAAAAGGGGGTGCGCTCATTTTTTATACATACCACAAAGAGGTAAGGTGGATACCATAGCAGGTTGAAGGACAGTAGCATAATCTCACTGAGATTATTTCCTGGCGGATGAGATGTGAGGCTTCGTTCTAACTAATTGATTTTCAAATAATTATGAGAATTTTTATTCAAAAATTTCTTGAAAAAATAATTAGATTTTTCTTCAAAAATAATCCTGATATTTTTCTGGAAAGGATCCTGAGGACCCTTTCTTAATTTCAGTGAGATTATTTCCTGTATCCAAGATGTAACATCTCGATGAAAACCTGTCGTTGTAAATGGCTATGACCATCTTGTGATCCAGTTTTTAATGTCAGTGAGATTAAGAATCGGATCGATCCTGTCAGAAAGGATCCATTTTATTTTATAAAAATACTTGGATTATTTTCATAAAATATTTTTAGAAAAATAATTGGAATAATTCTGATTTTTATTCTGGATATTTTCCTGGAAATCTTCCTGCGGAATTCTTTTATAATTTCAATGAGATTAATAGCTGTTAGTGATCTTGAGCATCTCGTGTTCTTATAAAATAAAATAGGCACGATTCTCACGAACAGTGCCTACTCCCAAAAACAATTATGAAAAACAGAAAAGAATTTAAGAATGTAGTCCGTAAAAAAATACGAACTTTCTTAAAAAATCTTCTATATATTTATTATGATTTTATTTTCAGTTTTTAATGAGAAAAATACTGAAGTAATCTTCAGATTCTGCGGCGTTATTTAATTTCAGTGAGATTACTTACAGTGCTGACGTTAGTGAAGTTTCTATTCAGAAGAAAGGATTGTCTTTAATCTGGTCGAAAATCTGATCGATCTCTTCGCATTCTTGCTTAAATCTTTTAACATCATCAAGTGTGAGGTCGAACCATTCGTTATTGATTTTCTGGTATGCATGTCTTGCGTGCAGAGCTGATTCAAGCTTGAACGGATATTCGGTAAGGTGGTAGTTGACTATCGCTATATTGTTTGGATTGCCAGTTTGAAGCTTCTTGATACGTTTCTCTATGGATCCTCTTGTTACTCCTATCTTGAAAAATTCCCCGTCTGTAAGCAGGTAAACGTAGCCTTTCATTGGTTATGTATCATAATTGTTTTTCTTATTTATTTTTGTTGAAGATGAATGGAAGATTATGATGATGGCTGGATGGATCAGGATATAATTTCGATGAGATTAAAACTGGTCTGGCGATGGAGATCGATCCTTGTTGAGCAGCAGTATCTGATTTGAAGATAGTTAAGTGTTAAAATTTTACGTAACTTGTTGAGGCAGAGGAGGATACTGTGAAGCGTATCCCGCTGGAATTAATCTCACTGAGATTAAAAAGCTCCAGCCCGCGTGCTCTTCTGTGGCGTTGAACTGCGTGTTGATATATAAAAAAAGGTCTGACCCCGTATAGGAATCAGACTCTCATGTTAACAATTAAATTATAGAATTAAAACGGAATTATCTCATCTGCGTAAGCCGTTACTTTATGACCTTTATCATCCTCAATAACGTATTCATAGTTACCGAGCATAGGTAAAGTGTCTTTTATTTCAACTATTGTGTACGGCACTTGAATGTCAAAGTAACCATAGCATCCGAAAGTTACTTTGTCGCCAACATTAAATTTATGCATCTGTTTCATATATAAATCTTCTTGTTTCTTGTTTAATTTTAGAACGTACTATTTTATTCATACGTTGATGATGTTTTTTGTTACTTCTGCTACCATATTGGCAAGTATCATCTTCAAATAATGCTTTCGCTCCACAATGTGCTTTATATATTCGTGAAGGCTTATTTTGATTTGAATTAAATTTCATACCTTTATTATTTTGATAGTTTCATACCATTTCTTTCAGCAAAACGTATCGCCCAAGCCTTTGATAAGTATGACTTTGATACCTGCTGCCAAAAGAACCGCTCACCATAATATACTTTCTTGAACACTGCCCAAGGCTTTGTCCACCAATCACCTAAATAATGTATTGAATATACTTCTTTCATAACGCATGTTTGTTTATTATTTACAACACAAAAGTACAAATAATCTATTAACCAACCAAATATATTTAGTTAAAAAATGTTAAAGTATCAATTTTTTTATCCAAGCACTTATGGTAAACGAGAAGGATGATTTCCATCAGCGATCTGGTTTTAATTTCAGTGAGATTAAATTCTGGATCTGGATTACCATCAGGTTCATGAACAGTAATTCATGAACCAAGTATTTGACTCTGAGGCAATTATAATCTCAGTGAGATTAAAACTGGGTGACGACTGTGTGTAGCGACAGAGCGTGGAGATTAGTTGGGACAGATCGTGGATCTGGATCGATCTGGTTTTAATTTCAGTGAGATTATTTACAGTGTGCGAAGGCAGGAACTGCTCGTGAAGATTCTCATCGGTTATGATTTTGTATGATAAAAAAAGAGAGCCACCTTTTTGGTGACTCCCTCATTTTGTTATTTTTCCTTGATTAATTGTATAAGCAAATTGAACAGGCTTTCTGTTTCCATTGGTTCGAGAAAACTAACATCAAAATCAGTTGCTCCTTCAAATAGAGTTATAATATCATTTTTCGCAGCCCAATATCTGTTATCATAATGGATTCTAAACCAGTCATCCATTTTTGATATCTTTGCTATATTTTCAAGAGCACCTGCTTGTATGGGTGATAATTTTACTTGCTCCATATTAGTATGCGTATAATGCTCCGAATGTAATTGCCTTACCGATGTTGGTGTATTCCTCATCCATAATAGTCTGAGAGTTGAGTTCCTGCTCCGTATCGTCAATCTCGTTGAGGATATAGAACGTGTCCGTGTCTTTGTTGTATGAAATGTCCTTTGAAGAACGGATACCGAAGTTGAGTTGGATAAAGAAATCCTTAGTCACTCCGTCACACATTTGCTTTAATTCATCCAGTGAGTTTACTCTGGTAAATGTTGGTTTACTTTTCTTTGCCATAATTATTTGAGTTTTAATGATTACTATTGTTTATTATTCACAGTACAAATGTACTACTTTTATCTTATATAACCAAAAATATTGTGTTAATTTTTCTTAAAATATTCTACAAAATTTACTCAGGAATTATATCAGACTTTTTCTCAAATAATCTCATAGAAATTATTAAGAGGATCGATCCAGTTTTTTCTGTAAGGAAATTGCTGGACATGCGATGACTTCCTTGGCTGCTTTAATCTCACTGAAATTAAAAACTGGTATTTTGATCTGGATACAGATGTCTTGTCAATCTTCTGTATCCTCAGAATTCTGAGCTGCGGTCCAGAAAATAATTTCATTGAGATTAAATGTTCTTCAGTGATCTGAGATGCTCGTGTGGTCATCAGTTGTATTCACGTGATAAAAAAATAGCATCCGAACTTCCCAGCCCAGATGCTACGCAAAATGCCTATGAAAAAAATATCAGAATTAATCAGTCATATTAAAGAAATATTCAGTAGCCTCATCATTACCTTTGTACTTCGTATAGAACTTATCCTTTGCGTCGTAGTAAAGTTCAGAGTAGAAATCAACCCACTTCTCCCTATCGGTAATACCTTGTTTGATAAGTTGATCGTTTGCCCAAGAAAGCAAGTTGATAGAAAGTACAATTTCCGTGAAAGCCTTGTAGTCATCGCCCCAAGATTTGATTACTCTATTGAAGGTTTCCTTTACTGCATCCTCGTCTCTCCAATCTGCAATAGAGAAATCAGAGCAGAATGTATATTGCAATTTGTTACCACTTATATTGTAGTAGAAATCCTTACACCACTTCTCGATACCAGCAGCGTAGGTAAATTGACTCTTGAACGAATTGTAAACAGTCTTTGCCATAATCTTTTTTATAATTTGTAAACTAATTCTTTTTTGCCGCCAAGCCCAAACTCAACATAATATATACATCCAGATGGTCTTGATACATACCAATCATTACAATTCTT
>ODAJ012178016.1_pt1 | contig 13432 bp, 11 predicted proteins | sample 1539241 | NCBI WGS metagenome assembly ODAJ01 (sample SAMN02144231, study PRJEB22623) | gut metagenome | biome: sheep rumen | host: Ovis aries | place: New Zealand | reverse complement strand
AGGACCGTCCCGTTTTCAGCCGTCTTCACGGTCATACACCTCCTTCAGCTGTTCCGTGGTCATGCTGCAGCGATAGCTTCTGCCGTCTCCGATATCCAGCAGCGGCGGGGACACCACCCTGCAGCTCGGCGTCGCGTACCGGCAGCGGTCCGCGAAGCGGCAGCCTGCCGGAGGATGCTTCAGGTTCGGCGGGGTTCCCGGAATGGCGGTCAGCTTCACATCCCGGGTGCCCTCCTCCGGCACCAGGATGGAGCGCATCAGGCCGCGGCTGTAGGGATGAATGGGATCAAAGACCATTTCCTTCGCGCTGCCGCGCTCCACAATCTGGCCCGCGTACATGACCATGATGTCGTCCGTCACGTTGTACAGCAGGGGCAGCTCATGGGTGATGAAGATCATGCTCTTGACCAGGCCGTTGGCCAGCATGTCCTTCATCATCTTGATGACCATCTTCTGGCTCGTCACGTCCAGGGCGGAAGAGGGCTCGTCCGCGATCAGCACCTTGGGGCTCAGGATCGTGGAAATCGCGATGACCACGCGCTGCCGCATGCCGCCGGAGAGCTCGACGCTGTGCTTGTCCAGCGCGTCCACCGGCAGGCCCAGCCGGGCGAAGCGCTGCTCGGCCATCTCCCGGATCTGCTTTTTGTCCATCGGCAGCTCATGCGCCCGGATCACGTCCTCGATGAACTTGCCCACCTTCCGGGTGGGGTTCATGGCGTTCATGGCCGCCTGGGGAATGTAGGCAATCTCCGTGCCCAGCACGGTCTTGCGAACCAGGTCCGGATCCATGCCGGAAATGTTCTGTCCGTCGATGATAATCTCACCGCTGGTGTAGTGCAGCGGGGGGAAGTAGTAGCCCATCAGGCTCAGGGCCAGGGTGGATTTGCCGCAGCCGGACTCGCCGGCGATGCCCAGGCTCTTGCCCTCTTCAATGTCCAGGGAAACATGATCCACGGAATACACGTCCTCACCCTGACGTGTGATGTATTTGGTGGTCAGCTCATGGACCTCAAGAATTTTCTTTGCCATTCTGCTTGTCCTCCTTAATCACGCAGCGTCGGGTTGAAGACCTGATCCAGACCGGTGTTCATCAGGTTCAGGGAGAAGGAAATCAGGGCGATGACCAGAATCACCGGGAAATACGCCCACCAGGCGTTGCTGGAGGTGTACGCGCCGAAGAGCTTGGCCCAGTTCATCATCAGGCCCAGGGTCGGCAGCTCGTTCGGGTTCGGTCCGAGGCCCAGCATGGACAGCTGCGCCTCCGCCAGGATGCCGCTGGAAACCTGCAGAATGAAGGCCATCACCACATAGGAGGCGATGTAGGGCAGGATGTCCGTCGTCACGATCCGGAACAGGCTGTGGCCGCTCAGCTTGGAGAGGTTCACGTGATCCCGGTTCCGCAGGGAAATGACCTGGGAGCGGACCGAACGCGCGGTCCAGACCCAGCTGGTAATGCCGATGATGATCGCGCAGGTGGTAATGCTGCGGGACTCCGCCCCCAGCGCCGAGTAGATCAGAATCAGCAGCACGAAGCCGGGAATGACCGTGAAGATGTTGGCGATAAACATCAGGATGTCATCCAGCACGCCGCCCACATAGCCCGCCAGCAAGCCGACCAGCAGGCCCAGCAGCGTGGCGATGGAGCCCGCCAGCAGGCCCACCAGCAGGGAAATGCCCGTGGCCTTGACCAGCTCCGTCAGCGTATCCCGGCCGAAGTTGTCCGTGCCCAGCGGCAGCGTGATGGAGTTGGCCACCTCGTCCACCTTGACATAGTCGTTTTCGGCGATGGGGGAAGTGGATGCGTTGTCTCCCTCGCCCCGGACCACGCTCATGGCCACGGAGTTCCCGGCGTTCAGGCTCTTGTCCAGCCGCTTCAGCGCGTTGCGCTGGGCCTGGGTCGCGAAGCCCTCATACTTGTTCTTCTTGGCGTCCGCCTCGTCATAGTTGGCCTTCCAGGCCGCGATCAGGTCCTCGAACCGGTCGTTGGAGGTGTCCAGCCCGGTCACGTCCACGCCCTTGGCCTTCAGGAAGTCCAGCATCATCTGCCGGTCCTTGGTGGGCAGCGTAGCCTCCAGCCGGTTGGCCGCCGCCTCCGGCAGCTCCACGCGGTAGGTGCCGGTGTTGTTGGTATCGTACACGGAAACATAGGTGCCCGGCTCCAGGAAGCCCTTGCCCAGGCCCTGCAGCGGATCCCGGTGCACGAAATAGGGATAGATCAGCACGGTCAGCAGAATGGTCATGAAGATGATGAAGCCGACCAGAAAACGGGGAGAATGGAAAACATTTTTCAACGTATGTTTCATCGCTCATCCACCTCCCATTAATCAAACTGCGCGGCCTTGACCCGCGGGTCAATGAACGCGTAGATAATATCCAGCAGGAAGCTCGCAATCAGCACCATGATCGTGATGATCAGCGTGCAGGCCGAAATCACCGGATAGTCCGATGAGTTGATTGCGGCGTACATGGACATACCCAGTCCGGGATAGCTGAAAATGGTTTCCGCCACCAGCGCGCCGCCGACCATGGAACCGATGGACATGGCCAGGCCGGTCACCTGCGGCAGCATGGCGTTCCGGAAGACGTACCGGACGATCTTTTTATCCTTGATGCCCAGGAACCGGGCATATTTGACATAGTCAGCGTTCAGCTCGTAAATGGACATGGAGCGCATGCCCACCGCCTGGCCGCCGATGGAAATCAGCACGATGGACCAGAACGGCAGCTGATAATGGGAAATCACGGAAGAGATGAACTTCCAGCTGAAGCTGGGAATCATGCCCGGATCAAACGCGCCGTTGACCGGAGCCCAGCCGAGGGTGACCGCGAAGACCACCAGCAGGATGACTGCCGCGCCGAAGGCCGGAATCGCGCTGAAGAAAAGGGTCAGGGGCATCAGCACCTTGTCATAGACGCTTCTCTTGTAGGCCGCGATGGCGCCCAGCAGGTTGCCCAGCAGCCAGCCCACCAGAATCGCGGGCAGCTGCAGCGCCACCGTCCACCAGATGCCGGATCCGATGATGTCGGACACCATCCGGGGATACTGGCTGTAGCTCACGCCGAAGGTGCCGTTAAAGGCGTTTTTGACAAAATCCCAGAACTGGCCGAAGATGCTCTTATCCAGTCCGAACTGATGCTTGTAATAAACGATCTGTTCCTGTACCTGCTCCTGCGTCGCCCCGGGACTGATGTTTTTCCCGACGATGGAGTTCACAGGATCGCCTGGCATCAGCCGCGGCAGAATGAAATTCAGCACAACCGCGGCAATGAAGGTGATGATAAACCAGAAAATCTTCTTTTTGAAGTATTTTCGCATGCCCTTCGTCATTGCTTTCTGCCTCCTCGATTGAAAAGGCGGCCATGACCCGCCCCGGGCAGATCATGGCCGCCGATTTTGCTTTGGATTACTTCACAAGCTCCAGGTTGTACAGAGCAGCAATGCCATAGCCATCCGTGCAGTCCATAGGCGGAATGTTGTTGCCGTCATCCTTCTCAGGATAGCCGGTCCACACAGTCTCATTCACGGCATGGAACACTTCAGGACGATACATGAGGGAGAAGCTGGGAACTTCGTCCAGATAGATCTGGGTCGCTTCGGTGTACAGGGCCTTCAGTTCGGCTTCGTCCGTGGTCAGCGGGATCTGCTTGATGATCTCGTCGATCCGGTCGTTCTTGTAGTGGCCGAAGTTGCCGGACCAGTTGTTGTCAACGCCGATGAACTCAGAGCTCATGAGGGCGCGGACGCGGCTCCACGGAGCGGCGGGTTCGGCGCCGGCGGGGCTCCACATGAAGATTTCATACTCGGTCTGGGAACCCTTGGTGAACACGGTCTGATACTGATCCCAGGTGGGGAAGGTCGCGATGATTTCAACGCCGATCGCCTTGCCGGCCTCAGCCACCATGTTCATGGCCGCCTGCCAGTCGGTCCAGCCGTCGGGGCAGCAGGCCTTCAGGCTGATCTTCTCGCCGTTGTACTCACGCCAGCCGTCTCCATCGCTGTCCACGATGCCCGCCTCGTCCAGCAGGGCCTTCGCGCCTTCGATGTCCTTGCCGACCCACTGCAGATCCTTCACAGCGTCGTGATCATACATGGCCTGCTCACCGTCGGTGGGGTTCATGACGGAACGCGGCACATCCGCGAAGGAGGGGCTCTGGTTGGTCATGGCGTTCTCGATGATGTTGTCATAGTCAACAGCCATGGCGATGGCCTTGCGCAGCTCCTTGACCTGCATCACCGGCACATCCATGTTGTACCAGGCGGTGGGCATGGTGGCGCAGATGCCGTAGGGCGCTTCGTCGCTGTAGGTCGCGATCGGCAGTCCCTGCTCTTCCCACAGCTTCTGCACGTTGGCGATGAACTGCTGGTTCACGTCGATCTGGCCGGCCGTGAAGGCAACCAGCGTCGCGTCGTTGTCCTTGTAGATGGTGTGAGCCAGGTACTTCGGAGCGGGCAGCTTGCCCCACATGGATTCATCCTGTCCCCAGTAGTTGTCGTTGCGGACGAACGCAACCAGCTGGTCATTGGCGAAGTAGGGGCCGTAGGGGCCGGAATACACAACGTCCGGAGTCGGATCGGTGCGGATGGCGGTGGCATCATCGTTGTGAGCCGCGCACAGCGCTTCCGCCCAGTTCTTCTGCACCATGTAGACGCCGCTCAGGAAGTTCAGCACCTGCAGGGGGTTCGCGGGCTTGCCTTCCTCGTTCTTCTTGGCCTTGATCACGACGTTGCCGTCCACATTCTCAATGCCCTCGATGTAGGGAGCATAGCCGGTGTAGGTGCCGTTCTGGATCTTCACGCTCACGTCCCAGGTGGCAACCACGTCGTCCGCGGTCACGGGGGTGCCGTCGGACCACTTGGCGGCGGGCTTGATCTTGAGGGTCAGCTCGGTCAGGTCGTCATTCCAGACATAGTCTCCATCCGCCAGCAGGGGATAGAGCTTGCCGTCCAGGCCGTTGTACATATACAGCGTCTCGAACATGACCGTCCGGCTGCCGCGGGGCGCCGGGGACAGGATCAGGCCGTTGTTCATATTGTCGCCCAGCGGGTTGTATCCCACGATGGGATCCCACTGCTGACCACCGAAATACAGGGTTTCTTCACGGGGCAGGTCGGTCGCTTCCGCGAACGCTGCTACCGTGCCCAGCAGCATCATGGCTGCCAGAAGGATTGCCAGGATCTTTTTCATACCAAGTTCCTCCTCATAATATTTTGTTAAGCCGCCACTGCGGCCAAACGCCCGGTTCAGTGCAATGCCCCCATTGCAGGCAAAAAAATAGAGAAATTGAGAAAAAACAGAACTATATCCGACAGGAAATCGATAACTTTATAGCACAGCCATTCTATTCTGTCAACTGCCTTTTTCCGCCCCGCCCCGCCCGGCGCACCCCGCCGGAGCCGTTGCGCCAGCGTTCTCCGGCCGTTTTCCGCACAAAAAAACCTGCCCGGAGGCAGGTAAAAATGAACAAGAAATGACAAAAAGCCCAAAAAGAGACATGTCGGAATCCTCAGGCAGGCTTCCCGGATCCCGGATCCCCGGCGAGCACCCGCAGCGCCCGGTCCGGAAAATTAGTGATCACGATATCCGCGCCCTCCTTCAGCACGGCGCGCAGATCCTCCTCCTCATTGACGGTCCACGTGTTCACGCGGATGCCGGCCGCGTGGGCCTGGGCGCATTCCCCGCCGGGCACCAGCACCTCCGTGAACATGGGATGCAGCGCGTCCATGCCCAGGGCCCGGGCGTACTCCCAGGGGCGCACCAGCGTCGCGTCATACAGCAGGCCGCAGGTCAGCCCGGCGTCCAGGGCCTTCACCCGCTGCATGCTGTAGTGGTTGAAGGAGGAGAAAATGATCCGGTCCAGCGAAAAGCATTTCGCCGCCAGCTCCACCACCCGGCGCTCCAGCTCCGGATAGTCCACGCAGCTGTTCTTCAGCTCGATGTTGATCTCCAGCCCCGTGGGGTCAAGCAGCTGAAAAACCTCCTCCAGCGTGGGAATCCGCGCGTCCGCGTATTCGGGATGCGTCCGGTTGAAGCGCAGCGCCTTCAGCTCCCGCAGCGTCTGGTCCCGGACCCAGCCCTCGCCGTCGGACACCCGCTCGATGCGCTCGTCATGGGTCACCACCAGCGCTCCGTCCCGGGTCAGATGCACATCCAGCTCCACCCCGTGGGCGCCCATCCGGGCCGCCAGCTCAAAGGCCTCCAGGGTGTTTTCCGGCGCCTGTCCGGAGGCGCCACGGTGACCGAAAATTTTCTGTGTCATGCTTCCCTCTCCAGTTCCTGCATCGCCGCGGGGATTTTCGCCGCCTCCTCGGGGTCGAGGGGCGGGAACTGCGGATGCATCTCCTCCAGCGTTTTCACGAGGATCTCGCTCATCAGATACCGGGTGTACCACTTGTTGTCCGCCGGCAGCACGTACCAGGGCGCCACCTTCGTGGCGGTCGCGTTGATGCACGTCTCGAAGGCCTCGTCATAGGCCTCCCACAGGGCGCGCTCCTTCATGTCCGCCACGGACAGCTTCCAGTGCTTCTCCTTCAGCTCCATGCGGTCCATGAAGCGCTGCTTCTGCTCCTCCCGGGAAACATGCAGGAAGATCTTCACCATCCGGTAGCCGTTTTCCCACAGATAGCTTTCCCAGTTGTTCAGCTGCACGTACCGGCGCTCGAAGAAGTCGTCCGTCAGGCAGCGCTTCGCCAGCCGGTACTGCTTCTGCAGCTGATGCACCCGCACCACCAGCACGTCCTCATAATGGCTGCGGTTGAAGACCCCGATGGTTCCCCGCTCCGGCATGGCCTGCATGATGCGCCACAGATAGTCGTGGGCCAGATCCGTCTCGCCCGGCGTTTCGAAGCCGGTGATTTTCAGCCCCGCCGGGTTCAGCCGGCCGAAGACCTTCTTGATCAGGCTGTCCTTGCCGGCGGCGTCGCGGGCCTGAAGGGCGAAGATCAGCCCCTCCTCCCCGGAGGCATACAGCTTTTCCTGCAGTCCGGCCGCCCGCTGCATGTTCGCGTTCGTGGCGTCGACATACTCCCCCTTTCTGACCCGGTACTCCCCGGCGCCCGTAGGCATATCCCGGAGCTCGAGCTTTCTGGTTCCGTCAAAGCAGTAATCCTTCAGGGGCATGATGATCCGACACTCTCCTTCGCTGTTTTCGGGGCGATTCCTTCCGCCGCTGTCCGTTCGTGCTGTCCGCTCGACCGCCGGTCAGACCGCGCCGGGCCGGGCCGCCAGAATATTCCTGCATTTCCGCACCACGGCCGTGGTGCCCGCGTCCTTCGTGTTCTGGAACATCAGGAAGGAAATGCCGGAGGCCGGCAGATTGATGAAATATGTGCCCAGCCATCCGTCCCAGCCGTATTCGCCGCGCTCCGCCAGATGGCACGCCGCGCCCGGCGCGTCGCACATCCGCATCAGATGGCCGTAGCTGTATCCGCCCAGGTTGTCCCACATGTCCCGCTGGAGGTGCGCGGGCAGCTGGGGGGAGGTCATATGGCGCACCGTCGCCTCGGACAGAATTCTCCGCCCCCGGTAGACGCCGCCCGCCATCAGCATCTGGGCAAAGGCCATATAATCGTCCAGCGTGGACACCAGGCCCGCTCCGCCGGATTCGAAGGCCGGCGGCGCGTCATAGCGGCCCACCGCCAGATGACGCACCTCGTAGGGCTTCAGCCCCTCCTCGCCGCGGCTGTAGGCGGTCACGAAGCGCTCCCGCTTTTCCGCGGGCACCCAGAAGGCCGTATCCCGCATGCCCAGGGGCTCCAGCAGCTCCTCCCGGAGGAAGTCACCGAAGCGCTTTCCGCTGGCCACCTCCACCACCGCCGCCAGCACATCCGCGCTGGTGCCGTAGCGCCAGTGGGAGCCGGGCGCGAAGGCCAGGGGCTGCTCGCCCAGCCGGTTGCAGAAGGTCACGGTGTCCATCCCGGCGCCCGCGGCCTGAGCCGCCTCCTGGGCCTCGAACACCCGCGCCGCGGCCTGCCCCGCCGGATCCGCGTCCGGGTAGCACAGGCCGGAGGTCATGCTCAGCAGCTCGCTGATCCACGGCGCCCGGGGCAGATCCCGGACCGTGCCGTCCTCCGCGAAGGCGCGGGGATGCCGGAAGCCCGGCAGATAGCGCTCCACGCCGTCCATCAGGTCAATCACGCCGCGTTCCACCAGCAGCATCGCGGCCGCCGCCGTGACCGGCTTGCTCTGGCTGTAGAGGCGGAAAATGCTGTCCCGCCGCACGGGAAGGCCCGCCTCCCGGTCCGCCATGCCCGCCTGCAGGCAGCACAGCTCCTTTCCGTTCTGCCACACCAGCAGGCTCAGCCCTGCGGCCTCCTGCTGCCCAATCGCCTGCTCCATGCAGGCCTGCAGCCGTTCCTCCAGATTCACAGGCATCCTCCCTCCGGGCCCCGGGCCCTCGTCTTTCGTTTTACATCAGCAGCAGCGCGCCCTGCGCCAGCGCCACCGCGCAGCAGGCGGCCACCGCCACCGTCAGCAGGCTCCTGCCCCGCCAGGCCAGCGCCACCGCCACCGCCACGCCGCACACGGCCGTCCGCAGATCCCCCGTGGAATACAGCACATCCGGGAAGGTCATCGCGCCCAGCACCGCGTAGGGAATATAGGTCAGAAAGGAGCGCACGAACCGGCTCCGGATCTCCCTTCGGAACACCGTCAGCGGCAGCATGCGGATCAGATAGGTCACCAGCGCCGTCACCGCCAGATATGGCAGAAACACTCCCCAGTTCATGCCTCCGCCTCCTCTCCCGCCGGATACCGCAGCGCCCCCGCGGAGGCCGCCAGCACCGCGCACAGGATGATGGAAAAGCCGGACGAAACCGTGTTCAGCCCCGGAATGTACCGGAAGGCGAGGCTCAGCGCAATCGCGGTCAGCGTCACGAAGCGCACGGAGGTCTGCTTCCGGGAGGGCGGCAGAATGATCGCCAGGAACATGCCGTAGATCGCGATTCCCAGCGCCGTGCGCACAAACGCCGGCAGCAGCGTGCCCGCCGCCGCGCCCAGCAGCGTGCCCAGCACCCAGCCGAACCAGGGCGTCAGCATCAGCCCGTACAGATAGGTCTTCCCCACGCGGCCCGGCTGCGCCGAGGCCACGGCAAAGATTTCATCCGTGTTCATGAAGGAAAAGGCCAGCCGCTGCGGCGTGCCCATGGAATCATCCAGCTTCCGGCCCAGGGACAGGCTCATCAGCGCGTAGCGCAGGTTGATGGTCAGCTGGGTCATGGCCATTTCCACCATGGAGGCGTTGGCCAGCATCAGCGGCAGGGCGGCAAACTGGCCCGCGCTGGTCACGTTGGTCATGGAGATCAGCACGGCCTGCATCACGCTGAGCCCGTCCCCCACCGCCTTCATGCCGAAGGTGAAGGACACGCTCAGATAGCCCAGGGCGATGGGAATGCCGTGCCGGATGCCCTTGCGAAATGCCCCGCTCATGCGTTCTCCTCCAGGCGGCGGGTTCCCTCCGCCGTCACCACGGCGTAGAAATTCGGCCGCCTTCCGCAGGGCTCCGCCCCGATCCGCACGGCGGCCCGGATCGCGCGCTCGGCCGCGTCCGCGTCCGCCTCCGTCCGGGCATGCAGCTCCGCCAGCGGCGTGTCCGCCTCCACCCGGTCCCCGATGCGCACCCGCAGCACGAAGCCCACGGAATAATCCAGCGTATCGTCCAGCCGCAGGCGCCCCGCGCCCATGGCCTGCGCCGCCAGGCCCAGGGCAGTCGTATCCATGGAGGTCACATAGCCCGCCCCGCCGCAGGTCACCGGCCGGATCACCGCCGCCTGGGGCAGCCGGCTCACATCGTCGCACACGGCGGGATCGCCGCCCTGGGCCGCGATCATCTGCCTCAGCTTCTCCAGCCCCGCTCCGGAGGCGATGGCCCGGCGCATGCGCTCCGCGCCGTCCTCCGGCGTCTCCGCCACGCCCGCCAGGCGCAGCATGTACCCGCCCAGCGTCAGGGAGACCTCCAGCAGATCCCCGCCGGCCCGGCCGGAGAGGATGTCGATGGCCTCCTTCACCTCCAGCGCGTTGCCCACGTGGGTGCCCAGGGGCTGATCCATGCCGCTGATCAGGGCCACCACGGGCTTGCCCGCCAGATGGCCCACCCGCACCATGCTCTCCGCCAGGGCGATGCTGTCCTCCAGCGAGTGCATGATGGCGCCGGAGCCCGTCTTCACGTCCAGCACGATGGCGTCCGACCCGGCGGCCAGCTTCTTGCTGAGAATCGAGGAAACGATCAGCGGCAGCGAGTCCACCGTCGAGGTCACATCCCGCAGGGCATAGAGCGTCTTATCCGCCGGAGCCAGGTGCCCCGTCTGCCCGACCACCGCCACGCCGATGTTCTTCACCTGCTCAATGAACCGCTCCACGCTCAGGGACACGGACAGCCCGGGAATGGATTCCAGCTTGTCCAGCGTGCCGCCGGTATGGCCGAGCCCCCGGCCGCTCATCTTCGCCACCGGCGCGCCGCAGGCCGCCACCAGCGGCGCCAGCACCAGCGTCGTCGTATCCCCCACGCCGCCGGTGGAATGCTTGTCCACCTTCACGCCGGGAATGCCGGACAGGTCCGCGATGTCTCCGGAATCGCGCATGGCCAGGGTCAGGCAGGCCGTTTCCCGGTCCGTCATGCCGTTCAGCCGGATGGCCATCAGCATCGCCGCCAGCTGATAATCCGGGGCCAGCTTTTCCGCCGCCATCCGCACAAAAAAGGCGATTTCCGCCTCCGTCAGCTCCTGCCCCAGCTTTTTCCGGGTAATGATCTCCAGCATGTTCATGGCTGACACCTGCCCTTTCCTCTTCTGGAAAAACGAACGAAGCCGATGCCCGTTGCTCCGGGCATCGGCATCCGCTCCCGCTCGCCGGGCCTGCATGCCCCGGGAAGGGAGCTGTTAATCCTCGTCCTCTTCCTCCGGCAGATCCGCGTTGTGGAACACGTTCTGCACGTCGTCATTCTCCTCCAGCAGATCCAGCATCTTCTGGATCTTCAGGATGGTATCCGGATCCGTCACGGCGACGGTGTTCTGCGGAATCTTCTGCACGTCCGCGGACAGGAAGGTCAGCCCCTGCTTCTCCAGGGCTTCCCGCACGGTGCTGAAGTCGTTGGGCGCGGTGTAGATTTCGAACACGTCGTCGTCCACCTTGACGTCCTCCGCGCCGGCATCCAGCGCCAGCATCATCATCTCGTCCTCATCCGTGCCGGGCTCGCGCTCCACCACCAGCACGCCGCGCTCGTCAAACATGAACCCCACGGAGCCCGTGGTGCCCATGTTGCCGCCGTACTTGGCGAAGCAGTGACGGATGTCGCTGGCGGTGCGGTTGCGGTTGTCCGAAATCGTATCCACGATCACGGCCACGCCGCCGGGCGCGTACCCTTCGTAGGTGATTTCCTCGTAGACCACGTTGCTCAGCTCGCCGCTGGCCTTCTTGATGGACCGCTGAATATTGTCATTCGGCATGTTGTTGGCCTTGGCCTTGGCGATGATATCCCGCAGCTTGCCGTTGGATTCCGGGTTCGCGCCGCCCTCGCGCACGGCGATGGCGATTTCCCGGCCGATCTTGGTAAACACGGCGCCGCGCTGCGCATCCGCCTTGCCCTTTTTCGCCTGAATATTATGCCACTTGGAATGTCCAGACATCAAATCCCTCCCAGACTGGAATGCAAAATTCGTAAAGAACGATGCATTATATCATTGCAAAATCAATCGCGTCAAGCCTCTGCCGTCCGTTTTTTGCGCGCTCCGGCGGCCGCCGGCGCCCCCTCCCGGGGGGAGGCCTCCAGCGCCCGGGCCAGATACTGTCCCGTGAAGGAGGCCGGATTCTCCGCCACCTGCTCGGGCGTGCCCTCGGCCACGATCGTTCCGCCGCCTTCGCCGCCCTCGGGGCCCAGGTCCACGATCCAGTCCGCCACCTTGATCACGTCCAGGTTGTGCTCGATGACCAGCACCGAATTGCCCGCCCCGGTCAGCCGCTGCAGCACCTGAATCAGCTTGTCCACGTCCGCCATGTGCAGCCCCGTGGTCGGCTCGTCCAGCAGATAGATCGTCCTGCCGGTGGCCTTCCGGCTCAGCTCCGTCGCCAGCTTGACCCGCTGCGCCTCGCCGCCGGACAGCGTCGTGGACGGCTGGCCCAGCTTCATGTAGCCCAGGCCCACGTCCGACAGCGTTTCCAGCTTCCGCAGAATCGGCGCGTGGTTGGCGAAGAAGGTCAGCCCCTCCTCCACCGTCATCTCCAGCACGTCGTAGATGCTCTTTCCCTGCCAGGTCACCTCCAGGGTTTCCCGGTTGTACCGCCGGCCGTGGCACACGTCGCAGGGCACATACAGATCCGGCAGGAAATGCATTTCGATTTTCTGCACCCCGTCCCCCTGGCAGGCCTCGCACCGTCCGCCCTTGACGTTGAAGGAGAAGCGGTTTTCCCGGTATCCCCGGGCCTTGGCCTCCGGGCTCATCGCAAACAGCTTCCGGATCAGGTCAAACAGCCCGGTGTAGGTCGCGGGGTTGCTGCGCGGCGTCCGGCCGATGGGGCTCTGGTCGATCATGATGATCTTGTCCAGCTGCTCCAGGCCCTCCATGCTGCCGAAGCGCCCCGCCCGGGTTCTGGCCCGGTTCAGCTTCCGGGCCAGGTGCTTGTAGAGAATTTCGTTGACCAGGCTGCTCTTGCCGCTCCCGCTGACGCCGGTGACGCAGGTGAACACCCCCAGGGGCAGCCTCACGTCGATGTGCTTCAGATTGTGCTCCGCCGCGTCCCGGATGGTCAGCCAGCCCGTGGGCCGGCGCCGGCGGGCCGGCAGCGGCACCCGCTTCGCCCCGCTCAGATACTGGCCGGTCAGGCTCTCCGGGTTGCGCATGATGTCCTCCGCCGTGCCCTCGGCGACGATCCGGCCGCCGTGGAGGCCGGCCCCCGGGCCCACGTCCACGATCCAGTCCGCGGCAAACATCGTTTCCTCGTCGTGCTCCACGACGATCACCGTGTTGCCCAGATCCCGCATCCGCCGCAGCGTGGCGATGAGCTTGGCGTTGTCCCGCTGGTGCAGGCCGATGGACGGCTCGTCCAGCACATACAGCACGCCCATCAGCGCGCTGCCGATCTGCGTGGCCAGGCGGATGCGCTGCGCCTCGCCCCCGGACAGCGTGCCTGCCGCCCGGCTCAGCGTCAGATAGCCCAGGCCTACGTCCTCCAGGAAGCCCAGCCGCGCGTCGATTTCCTTCAGAATCTGCCCGGCGATGATCGCGCGCTTGCCCTCCAGGCGCAGCTCCCGGAAAAACCGCCGCGCCTCCAGAATGCTCATGTCGCTGACCTCCGGCAGGCTCTTCCCGCCCACGGTCACGGCCCGGGCCTCCGCCTTCAGCCGCTGGCCTCCGCACTCGGGGCAGGTCTCCTCCGCCATGTATTCCTCGTAGGCCTGCTTCATGGCCTCCGAATTCGTCTCCTGATACCGCCGCTCCAGG
>ODAJ011859028.1_pt1 | contig 13437 bp, 11 predicted proteins | sample 1539241 | NCBI WGS metagenome assembly ODAJ01 (sample SAMN02144231, study PRJEB22623) | gut metagenome | biome: sheep rumen | host: Ovis aries | place: New Zealand | reverse complement strand
GTTTTCTCTGGATATATTCGAGTATTATATTCACACAAATTAGCTAAATCGTCTTGACTTGCTTTTTCAATCTTCATATTCTTAATAATAAATTATCTCCATAAATAGAGTGAAACATAAGTGACCAATCACAATTTTGTATAGTAACTTATACTGAGAATTATTCCATTTTTCCCTAAAAAAAAGAATAGATAATCAAAACAGGAAACATCCCCCAACTTAAATATGCTATGCGATTAGCGTAATTGGCATACATACAGAGCATCCAAATAGAATTTGTTAACAGATATCATTTTATATATAAGCATCACTAGTGTCTTTTTTCTCTTTGTATGCGATATACGCCCAAACAATGATGTAGCATCACAGGCCTTAATACCACTTATCCCTGCCGTAAAAGTCGCATATTACGCCATAGTTTTTCCTTGCTTACAAACGTAATAATCATAATTCAATATTAGAAGTATAATAATGGAGACCGTAGTAATGACTCGTTTCGTCAAACTATTAACCTATAAGTAACGTAAACGCGAAATGCCCGAATAATATCAAAACCGTTTTTGTTGTATGGCCATTCTTAAAGACTTGAAATTTTAGCAGTGGATACCCTAAAACAACAGGATATAAAAACCAAGAGAGAAATGCGAAACGATTAGAATTCAAAGAATAAATTACCAGGATCCAAAACGCATTCGCATATACATAAGTAGCCAACAGAATATAGTATGTATTATCTATAAAATGTCTTTTAAATATCGTATACCATCCCAATAAGATGGGCATAAAACTATAAAGCAAGAAATCCCAGCGAAACCCGGTAGAACTGAATAAATCCTTGTATTCATCTATCAAATATTGATCAGTATACTGCGCCATTCTATCATCAAAACCAAGCGAACCGAAATAGGAGCCTATGGTATTACCGCCTATCAAGGAAATGACAATAGATGCGAACCAAAAGTAGAACATAAAATTAATCCTTCGGTAGTAATTGGCGAAGACTGCGCAAGCAACAGGAAGCGCCGTAGATTTATGTATTCCTACCGCAATAATCGCTAACAATAAAAACGGAAACCTATATTTTTTTTTTTCATTAAGAAATATTAATGCCAACAAGAAAATGTTACAGGCGAGTCCGTTTCTGATTCCATTTACAGCAGCGTTATAAAAGCTAAATGCCCCCACACAAAAGACGATTAATACATCCGAGCTATTATTCATCAACTTCTTACATGATATCCACATGGTCATAATATACCCTACCGTGATAAAGAAGAAAAAGACTGTGACATCAAAGAATTGAGAACACAATCTTTGGAACCATCCGAACAGCCAATCGTTTTCAAATGCAGTCGGTAAGTGGTACAGCCTGGCGTAAATTACAGTATCGCCGAAAATGTTATGAATGGGGCGGAATCCTATAAAAAAAATGAAAAAAATCAAGAATATAGGAACCAGCGAAATCTTGATATCCACTTTAGAAGTCACAAAACCACTCCTCAAAGATGAAATCCTTACTCCTGCTATCAAAGTCAGCAATAACACCCATCCATAAATAATATATTTATAATACTCCGCAGGCATATCGTAATCTGTTTACTTAATAATCCCAAATCGGTAAAGCGTCCTATATATATAGTTCTTCAATAAGTGCAATCTGAAACGCAGTGACTTATTATTTAACCAAGATGCATCATAATGGTGAATCGAAACTGACTCATCTGTTATTCTAATAATGCCCGTAGTGGAATCCATTGGGCAGAAGACATCTGCCGGGTAAATCCATATATCACCGACAAGTTGTAATGAGTTAGATTCTTTCATTCCTAGCTCGTATAGTTTCAGAGTTGTATATTCAACAATCGTTGCCGTGTTTAACGTGCCATCTGGAAGATAGAATGATAATGAGGCATAGTAATCGAGCATATCCTTATAGAATTGCTGCCCACTAAATGCACCCATCCCTAACCCCGGGGCGACCGATGGTCTCGTATGCATTGCCGGCCCTTGTTCTATACCCAAGAAAGCTCCTCTTTCTACGATATCATCCAAAGGCTTGATAACTTCAACATCTGTATCGAAATATACACCTCCATAATGATATAATATCCAAAAACGGGCATAGTCACTGACGAAGGCATATTTCTTTGCTTCGTAAGCTTCTTTAGTATATGGAATGATGTTTACATCGAAGTTGTCTTCATTCCATTCTTTTATCTCATAGTCAGGCAAGTACTTGCGCCAACTATTGATACATTTTTTCGCTGACTCTGGCAAGGGATTTCTTCCAAACCAGCAATAATGAATTATCTTTGGTATCATATTTTGTTGTTTAGTGGTTAGCGTGGAGTGGTTAGCGGTTAGCGTGGAGTGGTTAGCGACTGTCGCGATGTTATTCGCTAACCGCTAACCTCTAACCGCTCAACTACATTTTCTCAACCGTAAACTGTAAACTGTAAACTAATTTTCTATTATCTTATAAAGTTTCTCCACCTCAGCCTCATTCCCATAGTCATGCTTCTTGAGGTAATCAGTTATCTGTTTCTGCAGTTCCGTGTTCATAATGAAATCTGCCAGACCATGGGCACAGCCTTCATTGTCCATCGGGACTATCCTGCCATCTATGCCATCTCGTATCTGGCTCTTAGCTGTAGGGTAATTGGTCACCACTACTGGTTTACAAAGCATCTGCGCCTCCCGAACCGTCACACTCTTACCCTCATATCGTGAAGGCTGCACATAGATATCACAAGCCTTAATGTAAGGATACGGATTGGACTTCTTCCCAAGAATGATCACATAATCCTGCATCCCAGCTTCCTCAATTTTCTGTCGAATTAAAGATTCATCACCCCCAAAACCAATAAGGAACCAACGGATATCTACACCGTTTTCGACAATGTGGTGGCATATATCTGGAACATTATCGTAATTCTTAGCTTCACAGAAACGACCAATGGAGAGGAGATTGGTAATTCCTTCTTCCCAGGGCATTTCTTTGGCCACTTCTTCTTGACTAATCAGCTCTGCCCGACCTCTTACAAATTCTGAAGACAAGATGTTCTCCATTACAACAATCTTGTCTTTCAGTGCTGGGAATACATTGAGAAAAGCTTTGCTGGCATCTTCAGAGATGCTCATGATATGATCATATGCCTCCCATATAGGTAACTCAAGAGTTGTATTCACATCAATAGTTGAATAGTCCGTGTGTATCCAGCAAACTTTTTTCTTTGCTTTAACTTTATTCAGCACATAATTATGTGGATGCAAGAAACTAATTGCTAAATCATATTTTCCCAAATAATACAGATTAGGAAGATATGGTTCTACATTTCTGGCTACATATTGCAGTATTGCAGAACCATCCTTTGGAGTCTTCCTCTTTAGATAATGTCTGAATTGCCATTTCGCTTTCAGACGACCATAAACAATCTTCCACTCTCCACGACGAAGTGCATCAGCGATAGGTCGTTCGATGTAAGCGTAGCTTTTAATCTCCGGAAGCAAGTTTACCTCATTGGGTATAAACTGCATCAGTTCTCCTTGATGACTATGAATAAACAAATCCACATCATACATAGAATAATCTATTGCCTGTAGCAGGCCTATCAGACTAATCTCCGCACCGCCTATCTCCATATAGTGCATAGAGATAAATATTCGTTTTTTCATATATCTATATGTTATCCAATTGCATCACGAAGATACTGCTTGGATGCTTCAATATCTCGTTCAATTTCCGGTTGTACCTTACTATAATCAATCGAGGCAGACAAGTTCTCTATTTTATTTGTAATCAGTCTGTCTTGCAATCCATATTGCTCCAACAGACTCAACATTCGTTCATTGATGGCTTCGGAACGATTGACTACACAAAATTCACGATGAAAGATAAGAGAGAAAGCTGTGGCATGGAAAGAATTGGAAACTACGAATTCTGCATCGCGGATTAGTTGAACAAAGTCTATTGGAGATGATGCCCAAAAATCCTTGTCAACGTAACTTTTACGAGAACTACTGATATTGAATATCTTCAGTTTCCTTTCTTTTGAAATCGACTGCGCTATGTCTCTTATCTTATTAGAATTTTCCGTATCATACACCAACAGATATTTCTCCTCGATTGAAGAAGCTGGCAATATATTATTCCATTGCTCTCTGGAAAGTAAGAACACGGGATCGCACACAGCCACACCATCTTTTCGACCCAAAGATTCCAAAAGCGGCAGTGATATGCGTTCGCGAAGAGAAATACTATCAAAGCTTTGGAGCATTCTGCGAACAAAAGGCTTGTACTCCTCAACAACATCCTTGGTTGCAAAACTTGCAGCATAAGCGATTCGTTTTGTTCCTTTTGGCACGAAATCAAGATAGAAAGCTTCATCACGCCCATTTTGAAACAGTGTATTCCATATTTGGTCACTACCAGCGATATAGACATCAGCCTTAGGAGGATTAGTTTTCAATTCTTCATTGCTATGGTAACGATGAGGGGTGAGGCGAAGATACTTCTGAGTAAACTCGTCAAACTTTCGTTTCCTTCGAAGAGCGATCAGCCTTCCTGGTAACTTAGCCAACAGATACAGTTGTTTGTCAACAGGCTTATCAAATACAGGATTCGATACAGACCACAACTTATAATGATTGCTAAGATAGTCCGGCTTATAGTCTATGATCTCCACATCATGACCCAGACAGTTCAAATATGTCTGCAAGGCAAATGCTTGCAAAGATGCGCCATGATTATATACATCATGGCAGGTGATAGTCTTAATCTTCATCTATCAGTTTCTCTACTTTTTGTGCCTCAGTCAGGCAGGTGTCGTTAGTTTCCTTCTTCACCTGTTCAATGATACGTTCTCGTAATGTTTCATCAGAAACCATACGCATAATATTGTCAGCCAAGGAGTTCGCATCCATCTGAGAAATCAGTCCGTTCCGCTCATGTTCCAACTGATCATAGACCACATCGAAATTTGTACTTACTACAGGTTTGCCCAGGATTTTAGCTTCTGCTATAGTCATACCAAAGCCTTCAAAACTTGATGTCTGCACATAAACCAAGCATCGAGCCATATAGGGATAAGGATTTGTACGAAGCCCTAATAGGCGGACATACTCTTGCAGACCATATTCCTTTATTTTGTTCTCGATATTTTCACGTTCACCACCTTCACCCACAAAAAACCATCGGAAATCCAATCCACGAACTTTCAAGATTTTTGCGGCATCAACAGCCAAAAGATGATTCTTTGGGCGAGCTAATCGACCAGTAGTGACCAATATGACTTCTTTGTCAAATTCCGCTTGTTCTGCTATATCCTCACTCGCCTGTTTCCTGATTATTTGTGGGTTAATTATGTCATAAACACAATGATACTTCTCGGAGTATTGGGGATAGTTCTTACATAATAATGTCTCCAAATCATTACTTACAGGTACGATATAGTCAATTCTGTCGTAAAACTGCCTATTGAATTTTGTGTTATATCCAGCTTTGAAAATATCAGCGTTTATCCATGCAAACTTCTTTTGTGCCTTTATTTTGGTAGCAACCAAATAAGTTGGAAATCCTTGTTGATAGGCAATCGCAACATCATACTTTTGAGTGGGAACTTTATATGTTTTGCCGACACACTTCCATAGAGTCTCAGCACCATGTTCTTTTATGTTCAATAGCTTCAAAACTCGATAGCAAAGAGAATACCACAGGAACGCTATACGAAGACTTAAGCTTTCATATCTAGTATATGATGGAGAATCCTCGAGAATGACATTATCTGGCAATAATGATTCAAAAACTCCACCTCTATGCAAAATCCATAGATGAATCTCATATTTGTCACGATTCAACAGTGGAAGTAGCGAGACAAGACTCTTTTCCGCGCCGCCACAGCCCAGGGAGTCTATAATAAACAAAATGCTTTTCATCTGTTTTTATATTTTTCTATAAACTCTGGTATTTTCATGTCAAAATCTTTTTGTCGTTCGGCTATTATATCATCTGGCCAATCCCACCATGCTATTTTATTCATTTCATCAACTTCTTCTTCTGAGCACTTCCTTTTAATAATTGAAGCTGGCACTCCACCAACGACACAATAGTCAGGAATATCTTTTGTAACAACCGAACCTGCTGCTACAGTAACGCCATTGCCAATCTTAACCCCATAAAGTATCGTTACACCTATTCCGACCCACACATCATTACCAATTGTGATTCCTTGAGTCTTTCCAACACTACGAGAAGAGAAAGGATATGAAGAAACAGTGTGTGTTTTGTGCTTTCCATCATCCATTACAAAGCGGACATCAAAACTTATAGTACAATACTTTCCAACGTGTAAAGGTGCATCACTCCATCGATATACACAAGCATGATTATTGTAAGAATGAGAGCCTAGTTCAGAGAATCTGTCCTCTCTCATGAAAATACAATCTGTGGCTCTCAAAGCATGATAATAATCAATACCCAGTAAACGCCATAACCATTTTCTGGCAAAATCTTTTATAGACATCATTTTACTTTTTATTGGGGGTTATTCGCCAGTGCAGCAAAATGTCAAGAATGGTATCCATTCGATAAGTAAATAGGAATCTAACCAGTTTCAGGAACAACGTATCAGCTTTAAAATTTAGACGAAACATCCTTCGTTCATCATCTGTAAATTTGCTTAAATGTTCCAATCGTTGTTCTTTCTTATATACATTCAAATAGTTTGATATCAGTGTTCTATTAAGGAGAAAGGACGGAGCTGAAAACCATTTGCCATAATAATACCTGTTATTGTACACTTTTGCCAAATCATAGGTGTTACGAAAAGCATTATACTCTTGTTCAAAAGAATATAAACGAGAACTAAGACTTCCATCATTAGAGTTATAATAGTAATTAGCCTTATCGGATACACGGATTATTCTTATGTGTGATAAGTATTTTAATAGGAAGTCATAATCCTCAGCAATAATTAAGTTTGTATTAAATCTCAAATTATTTTCTTCTATTATATCAAATCGGAATAGTTTTGAAAACGGAGCGAAGTAACGATATATAGAATAGAATAGTTGAGTGTCATATGACAGATTTATAGTTCTTGGCTTAGGAATACAGTCTTGAATCATCCCGTTAGGGAATACCTTATGACTACCTTGAATAACTAAATCAGTATCCTTCTCATATTCTGAATCCTCAACAAGATTACTCAAGTACTGTGAGGAAACATAATCATCTGCATCGATAAAACACAAATATTTTCCATGTGTTTTCTCTAAACCAGTATTCCGCGCAGAACTCGCACCACCATTCTTTTTATGGTATGCAGAAAATCGTGTATCTTTCTCTGCATATTCATCACATATCCTTCCACTGTTGTCTGTACTCCCATCATCCACAAGGATGCACTCCCAGTGTTGATATGTTTGTACAATTATGGAGTCCAAACACTTGCGTAGAAAATTTTCAACATTATAAACGGGTATTACTACAGATACTATGATTTGTTTATCCATGACTATTATTTATGGAAAGAGTTATTTATTAAACAAGGTATCTTTTATGAAGGCCAATGATCCATATCTCATATCATCCCATATATGATATACCTTATCTGAAATTAAATACGAATTTGAAGAGTCATAGTCTGCTGCTGTCGATAACAAATGATCTTCTAACTGAAATAGTGACATAAGGCTTTGTAATCTTGCACTCCCTCGTTGCTTATTATCAATTACCACGAAAGGTTTACCAAAGATAATAGAGAATACGCACGCATGAAACGAATCGGTTATTACAAAGGATGCATCTCTGAAATTACGTAACCATTGTTCTACTGGAGGCTGAATTCTCTCTTCAAGAGAGACATTAGTATTATGAATTTGTGCCTGGCCTCGATATGGGTTTAAGTCTCTATCCTTAGCAACTTTATTAATTAAACTATTCTTCTCTTCTGTTTCGTCGAGGATATAACATAATAAAGTCCCTTCTGATTCATGGGTTGGAGCTCCATTATCAATCAATTCTTCATAATCTTTTCGTTGTAGAAGCATTGTAGGATCTAAAACATGTACAGCGTCTACACCTAAATATTTCTTGCACAAATCCACTCCACTCTTTTCTCTGACACTAATCGAATCAAATTTCTTAACCAGTTCTGCACATACTTTTGTTTGTTCTTCCGTATATTCCCATTCATCAGTGCCGAAGGAAGCAGCATATGCTATACGTTTAACAGATGAATGATTAGCGAAATCAAAAAAAGAATGTTCAATATGTCGATTGTATCTTGGACGCCATACCTGATCACTGCCAGCTAATAATACGTCATAGTCTTCAACCCTTATTTCAGAAACATGTCGAAATGTTGTTCGATTAATATTTTTATCGATAAACGGACACAAATTCTGCATTATTATTTTACGTTCAGTATTATATCGCTTTTCAATAAATATGGTATCAATACGCCCCAATATTTTACTGACAAATCTCTTACAATAAACAAATGGCTTTTTCTTCCAGGATAAACTCAAAAATGGATCTGGATCAAAAGTCGTTACATTATGACCCATGTCCCGAAGAACCTTTTGCATAGCCCATGCTTGAAGTATGCCACCATAATTTGTACGAAGGGGTAGTGTTAGTATTCCTATTTTCATTGTTATTGTAATTCTATTGTTATGCAATATTTTGACCATCCGTTCTGCTTATCACGGAAGTTTATTGAGTGAATCTTATAAGTTCGTGTGATTGTCAGATAATTGGTATCAATGTTTATTGTGGTTAAAGGTTTATTCTTTTGTTTAATTTGATTTTTACCCCCCCCCATTATGAAGATTGCTTTTCTAACAATCCTTACAGGTAAGTAAGCAATCTTTCTTATAAATGACTTAAGGCGCATCTGCGCAGTTGGCCTTAATGATTTGCGAATCAAATCAACTACTCCATCTTCGTTATCAAGCTGCTGAAAAAACTCTGTACGTCTAGGCCAAGGTTTAGCACTTCTATATATTGCGGGATTATTACGATAGCCTTCTTCGAAAGTGACCTCGTTATACTTCATTTTATCAAAGGGCATGTATTCCTCGCCTTTTGCTGTATGAATCAATACTAATCCTGTGCCTTTGTCATCATCCATCGTGGGGCAGATGCTTTGAATACCCCAAAAGTCTGCGATTGTAATATCACTATGACTACGGCATTCCTTGGCTTTACAGGCATAGCACGATGGTCTGAGTATCATATCTCGAAGGAATGCGTTCATATAGTCGTTCTTTTGATGCCACGATGATAAGGAAATTATCTTCCCTTCATTTTGGTAATCAAGGACAAAATTGAAGCGCTTCCACCCTTCATGCTGCTTATCGCGCATTGTCACCCCTTGTACATTTACAGTACCAACAACCTCTTGCAGGTATTTTCCCCATACCTTAGGACTTGGAACGCCGTGGCATACAAAATCAACAGTTAATAAATTTTCGTATTCCTTTCGGAGATAATGTTTCAATCCTGCAACCTGACAAGGTGTTCCAGAGTACATAACTTTGCGTCCTGACTTCAGAAAATTTTCACATTTGTCAAATGTGTCTTCCGTTCTTGCCTGAACGTATTTACTGCCCCTGAAAGCTGCAAGCCCGTCAATAGTTTCTGTGTAGTCTATAGTTACTTGCCAATCTTCATCAAAACGTGCTCCAAATACGACTCCACCGCCATTAATAATTTGTTCTGCTAATAATGTAAAGATGCCGCCAGAAGAACTCTCCATACGGATTTGATCATTATTATTGATAGCAGCATAGGTATGCTTAGGAGTTCTTGCTTCTTTGGGATGAATAAAAGGACAAACATTCTCACATAGTCCACAGTCTATACATAGTTTCTCATCTACATGAGGATATAGGAATCCCTCCTCATCCACCTGCATGGTGATACAATGCTTAGGACATCTCTGAGCACAGGCAGAGCAACCACAACAATTATATTTGTCGGTGATGTTAATCATTGCTTTAGTCTCGCTATGATAGGTTTTGCTTTATCCAAAAAGAACTCACGTTCATTCTTTGTGAGTCCAAAGGTTATGCAACAAAGAAAGGTCCATATAACAGCGACAGGAACGTTCACCAAGAAGCGTATCGTGCCTGGATTCATATAGTAGCAGACTCCAAGTGGGATAATGAAGGATGTGACGGATACTATCATACATGGGACAATCACTTCCTTTATATGTTGTCTTATAGAGAATGGCATGAGTTTCTTAATATCATAGAACCTAACCAAATTAAGTATCAAAAAATCCAAAATAAAAATAACGTATGACAACCATACCGGCGCTCCCAATATATAAGCTAGCCACGTGAACGGGAATATGAAAACTGCTGTTATTGCTGCATGAATGGTATATTTCTTTAAATGACCATCAGACTGAATAAGGCGAAAGAGATTCTGCCCGGAACATACAGCCAAAGATTCGAACATTGCAAAACGAAGGAACAAAGCAGACCATTCAGGTGCTTCTCCTAACCAAAGTCTAAGAAGCGTATCTGCTTCACAGCAAACAGGTACGATAAAAATGTACATCAGCAGCCACGAAAACTTTGTTCCACGATTGCCGAGATGGATGGCATAAGTTTTGTCTCCCGAAGCGTATGACTTTGTAATCTGAGGAGAGAATGCTATTGTAAAGTTTCCCACAAAACTCTGCACTGTTGTATTCACAGTATTGGCAATACCCCTCGCGGCATTATATGCTACTCCAAAGAAAACATTAATCAGCATGTTGACACCCTGGGTTGCAAAAGTATATGCACCGTTGTTCAGCAAATTCCATCCACTGAACACGGTAAGTTCCTTTAATAACCCTTTATCAAAAACTCTTGGGCTGTAATGTGCTTCTTCAAAGTTCTTGCCACAATACCATCCATAGAAGATGCGCATTCCAAGACCTACTAAAACTGTGAGGATGGCAAGGAATATGAGACGATCTCCACCATAAGCCAATATAATGAAGCATATAGTAAGTTTAAGCATTGCTTCTGCTATACTTGTATATGCATATATTCCCATATGTTCATGTGCAACAAGCAGAGCATTATATGGGGAACTGACCAACCCAATAGCCAGCGAGATTAGAGAGCATTGGAACACCCAAAAAGCTGCTATTTCTCGCCCTTGTGGTATTTGTGCAACAGTATTCAAGAACCATAACCCACCAAACTCCAAGACTACAATAGCGAGAACTGACATTACAATCTGTGCATTGACAGAGGTCGAGAACATAGTATTCAACTGATCCTTGTCGCCTTTTCCCAATGCAAACGTAATATAGCGAGAGATGGCCTGTGACATAGTGCCAGTTATGAGTGAAGACATTGCAACGATACCACCAACCACATTGTTGATACCATAATTGTCAATGCCAAGAGCCTGAAGCATCACGCGACTAGTGTACAGCCCCACAATCATTGTAATGAATGTGCGGAAATACAAAGCTATGGTGTTCTTTGCTATTCTCTTATTATTTACTGAATTATCTGACACGTTAATGTTTGTAGTTTGCGGTTTACGGTTTACTGTTTACGGTTTGGTGTGATTCTTTCCTATCACATTTCCCTGCTTATGCTGTTATACGCTTTGTATATTTCTTTTTGCCTAGCGACAGCAAGAGCCACAGGTTAAGTGAGAGGCTGGTGGCCGCTACTCTATATCAATCCATCCTGCACAGCATTATTAATACAACGTCGCAGGATTTTTTCATCAATGTTCATTTCAAAACCGTACTGGGCAAAGAATACATTCTGCAATTGATGAAACGACTGCAAATGGCATGGTGTAATATGAAAAACACTATCCATATAGTTCATCCCGATGAAATAGCCTTCTTCGTCAGGGAAATCACACGAAACGTGCTAATCTCGATTATATGTCACAGTTTAAAATCGTCTGTCTTTCAAATAATGGTATGCTGCACTCAAATAATTGCGTTTAAACAGATGTTCCTTACGTTTGCTCCAATTCTGTATTTCCAATGTGAGGGTATCCAACACATCGTTATCATCGGCATTCCTCCAGTTATGAAGAGCAGGTACGTTGTTTAACAAGAAATCAACTGAAGCAAGAAGTTCAAGAGAATAATTGGAATAATAGTCTCGCAGCAAAACCTTTGTTTTCTCACATATTTCTTTCATTTGCACTGCATTCTTGGCCTCGTCAATGAAGCGGGATGCCTCGCGTTCCGCATCGTCCAACAACCAAATGTAATCAAATGGACGGTTTTCCATACCACCCATACCTTTGATATAGCTGCCATTCAGCGCATAAAGCACATGAGCAACCTTTCCTCCGGAATAAGGACCATAATAGTATGGCTTGAAATCAACCTTGAAGATGTCGGCGGCACCCAAACGCTGCATAAAATAAACCAGTTTCTCTGCTGCAAAAACGGAAGCGAACTCTCCGTTTTTGGTAAGGTCGGCAAGCATCGTGAGGAGCATTGCCCTAGCAGGTGTCAGCCGAGCACGCTCAGACTTCATTCGCTCAATGATGACATCTGACGGCTCATAAAGACATATCTCGCAGTCCAAATCACCCAAAGCTTTCACTACCATCTGCTTCACTTGTAGCCAGTCAAGGCCGCCATTATGTGAACCAAGCGGCGGAATAGCTATCGACCGAATATGACGCGCCAGAATTTCTCTCCGCAATGACTGCAAACCTTGTTCTATGTAAGAATATTCTGAGGGGTAGCGCCAATGTGTCTTGGTTGGGAAATTGACTATGAGTTTAGGACCGCTGGCAAGGTTGGAGTCCTCTACAACCAGCACATCCCCGATATGCAACTCTTTCTTACGACATGCATTGTAATACACACGGAAATTCTCAGGGAAGGCCTCCTTGAACTGAAGGGCTATCCCCTTGCCCATCACACCTACGGTGTTAACCGTATTTACTAAGGCCTGTGCATCACTCTCCAACAGGTTTCCTTTTACATAATGTATCATAATCCTTACTCCTAGAAGAAATAACCTGGCACAGCAACAATCTTTTCGGGTGCAACACCTAATTCAATCAATCGTTGCTTGGCTCTTTCATTATAAACAACGTAACCTCTGACATATTGTGCAGGAAGGTCTTGTCTAACCAATAATTCTGCCTCCTTGCGACGTTTCAAGTCAAGATCTTCCTCAATGTTCCACTGCGATGAGAACACGTCATCATACTTAACGATCTCATCTATCTTGGGAAGCATAGTCTCCTGATAGAACGATGTGAAGGCACTCAAGGCATGTCCGTCCGTGAATACACACTCTATATTGTTGTGTATCAAGTCGTCGAGACGTATGACGCAATAAACGATGTTTTCTGCTTCCACACGGGTTACTCCGTTGTAGCCGTGCTGTATCACATAGAGCATCGGGGAACGAGGACCAAGATAGAAGGGGACA
>ODAJ012018451.1_pt1 | contig 13438 bp, 13 predicted proteins | sample 1539241 | NCBI WGS metagenome assembly ODAJ01 (sample SAMN02144231, study PRJEB22623) | gut metagenome | biome: sheep rumen | host: Ovis aries | place: New Zealand | reverse complement strand
GAGCCGAGAACGACCTCTCTGTGCTCAACGAGACAAACTTCGACGGGCTGTACTGCTCCGACGACTGGAACCAGACGGTGGCGAAGGTGACAGAGAAAGACAGCAAGAACGACGACGAGATAGGCTTCTTCGATGCCGACTACTGGGTGATGGGGCAGGACTTCAGCGAGCTGAGCATCTCGGATGTGGCTGTAGAGAGCATCAACGGCAGCCGAGCCACCGTGGTTATGGTGCTTCACAACTGCGGTTCGGCGACACCCGTCAGGCTGACGATGGTCTACGAGCGCGGCAACTGGTTCATCGACGACTTCTGCGAGGACTATGATGCCAGCGGTCCCGACACTGTATCGTGGAAGAACAGTATGCTCAACTATCTGAAAGAGCCTTGACCTGGCGAGCAATCCGGCAATGGGAACGTTCCTGTCACCAACAAAGTGCCTCTCGCAATTCATCTTATGAACAATAACAATCTAAATAACAACAACTATGGTAACAGTATTAGTAATCTTATTGGTCATCATCCTGCTCATAGCAGGTGGTGTCTTCGCCTGGTTCGTATCGACCCAGCGTTCATTGGTTGTTCTCGACGAGAACTGTAAGAACTCGCTCAGCCAGATAGAGGTGCAGCTCAACTCGCGTTGGGATGCGCTGATGCAGCTCTCGCGTCAGGCCGAGAAAGCCGGCATGATAGAGGCCAAGGCCATGATAGAGACCATCAAGGCCCGTCGTCCGCTTGTTCCCAACTCAGCCCAGTCTATCAATGAAAACGAAGGACAGCTCAACCAGCTCTTCAGCAGGCTGATGATGCTGGGCGAGCAGTATCCGCAGTTCCGCTCGATGCCCCTCTTTGCCAAGTCGATGGAGAGCATAGGCAGCTATGAGGAGAACGTCAGGATAAGCCGTATGGTGTATAACGACACCACGACCAAGTTCAACCGCGCCATCCGCCAGTGGCCCGGCTCGTTCGTGGCAAGTATGCTGCACTTCACAGAGCGCGACTATCTGAAGATTGACAACGAGCAGAAGCGCGACATAGGCAACTACTATTCAGAGCAGAAAGACACGCCCATACCGACATTCTAATCCTCTTGAAGCTTAAGCTTATGAGAAAAATCACCCTTATTCTGACCATGCTGTGGCTCATGGTGGCTGCGGCATGGGCTCAGGAGGCAGTAATCAATAACCATATAGCCAGTGTGTCTGTCAGCCGAAACCACATTGTGGTGGTTCAGGTCTTCGACATGACCACGGGAGGCAGGCTTACTGAGTATTATCTGCCCATTGACAGGCGGTTCCTGATGGTAGATGTGAAGCCGCGAGTGAGCTGTGAGCAAAAGAATTTTGAGTATCTTAACAAATGGAATCCCACTGCATCATACGAGGATAAGCAGGGAAAGTGCGGACTGCTCCCTATGGGACCAGACTTTCAGATATGCTTTGGTGTGCAGCGCAACGCTCAGAAGGTTTATTTCGTCACTTACGGATTGGTGAATATGATGTACAGCACCGCTCAGGGTGACGTGCTGGAGTATCCCTTCATCAACAACGGCAGGGACTATGCGGCGCGTAAGGCAGAGCTTCGCATATCTGTCAGCGGGCGTAAGATTACCGACGACGACCTTGTCAAAGAGCTCTGTGGAGCCGATGGCAACGTAGAGTTGCGCGACGGAGTGATATATATCACTCCAAAAGAGGGTAGCACCGGCGTGACAACTCTGCCTTATCGCATCTGCTTCAAGAAAGGCACCTTTCCGGGACTGCCCGAGAAGAACCTGCGGCTCAATCCGTTTGGCTCACAGGTGGGTCCCTCACCAGATGGAGGTGCCAATCCGATGCTGGCCGACTCCTTCACACCCGAAGAACTCTCCTCGCCCATGATGAAAACAAATGAACCTAAGAGCGAGAGCGGCTCGTGGGGACTGATGGACTTCATCGAGAAGAACCCTCTCACGTCTGTCTTGATAGGTCATGGCATCCTGATAACCTTGTTCTTCCTAATACGTAAACTAATAAAGATGGTGATATGAGAACACATCAGAATATATACTGCCGCCTGACATGGCGGATAGCTGTTGCCGTGGTGCTGTTCTTGTCGTCAGCCGCAGCCCATGCTCAGTTCAAACTCCACGACATAGAAATCCAGGTGTGCATAAACGAGCTGGGCAATGCACGCATCTCAGAAAGCCGCCAGGCAACAGTGGGCTACTCTGGCAGCGAGGGCTACATCACCATGCACATGAAGCAAGGCCGCAAGGTGGGCGAACTGTCAGTGAGCGATGATACCGGCATACAGTATGAGTATGTTCCCGACTGGGATATCGACAAGAGCCGCGATTGGAAAAAAGGCAAGTGCGGCATACACAACGGCGATGAACTGTGCTGGGGAGTAGGAATGGCTGGCGAGAGAGTGTATCATGTACACTACACCATCACCCGCCTGGTGAAGTCATACAAAGACTATGACGGTTTCCTGTTCACCTTCTACGAGGCTGCATCACCTTGGGCAAAACATCTGCGCATCACTTTCTACAAAGAGAAGGGGCAGTTCACTAAGGAGGATGCCAAGATATGGACGTTCAACCACTATGGACGCTTCTTCTTCGAGGACGGCAAGATAGTGTGCGAGACCACCCAGCCCTTTGCCAAGGACGGCGAGAAGATGAACGTGATGATACAGTTCAAGAAAGGACAGTTCAAGCCGGCCACTCAGGTCAGTGCCACCTTCTATGATGCCGTGAAGAAAAAGGCCCTGGAGGGCAGTTCGTATGGCAATGAAGATGCCGACGAGGGCAAAGCCTCCTACGACGGAGCCGGGGCAGAGAGGCGGGAAGAGCACTGGTACGACGAGGTCTACGATGAGGTACACGACTGGTTGCTGAAGATTCTTGGCTGGGGTCTGCCCATCATCACTCTCATATTGGGATGGAGCCTGACGAGCTTTACCAAGAAGACGCGCAACATAAAGCAGCTCTTCGGCAACACTTCGGCAGAGATACAGACGTGGTATCGCGACCTGCCGCTCGGCGGCGACCTCCACCGTTCGGCGGGGGTGCTCTATGCCGTCGACAGTAAGTTCTGCAATGAGGCCAATCTGCGCAGGGCATATATCCTGCGTATGCTCTACAACAAGCAGCTGCGCCTGGTGCAGGAACGCGACTTCAAGGGCAACTGGGAAAAGCGGTTCTACGTGGAGCAGCCGCCTGAGGCCCTGCCTGGTGGAGGCCCCAACGAGGTCTATCCGGCACTGTTGCAACGCCTGCTCTACGAGGCTGCAGGCAGCGACCACATCTTGCAGCCCGGCGAGCTGCTCGACTATGCCAAGGCATATCCCGTGGAGCTGCGACCGATGGCAATAATGTTGCACGACAATCTGGAGATAAAGTCTACGCCGCTGAAGAGTGTCACTCAGGACGACGTTAACCAGGTGTTCGGACTGAGGAAGTACCTTAAGGAGTTCACACTGAGCAGCGAGCGAACGCTGGAAGAGGTGTATCTGTGGAAAGGCTACCTCGTCTTTGCAACGCTTTATGGCAATGCCGACCAGGTGCGAAAGGACATGAAGAGCGTTATTCCAGACCTGAAGCGGCTTGGCAACATCGAGGCTATGGGCATCGACGACGACTATTTCGACGACAGCAGCTACCTTGCCTGCGGACTACTCGCAGCAAACATGGAGCGGTCGATAAGTTACGTTGACAATTACGAGACCCCAGAGGAGCGTGCCGCACGCGAATCGCGCGACAGCAGCGGTGGAGGCAGCTCGTCGTATGGCGGCGGTGGTGGCTCCGATGGCGGTGGAGGCAGCGGCTTCAGATAATAGGAATACAATTGACATAACTATGCGAAGCATGAAGCAAGTCGTGTTTATATGGGTCATGCTGCTGTCGTATGCGACGGCAGCATGGCCCAGTGGTAATGTGCTGCACCGGCATATTGCCAACGTTACGTTCAATGACTATTATGTGGTTGTGGTGGAAGTATATGAACTTACGGCAGGCAGCGACATCTCAGAAATATCTGTTCCAATAGATGCCAGACTGTTGCACCCCAAGGCCAAGCTAAGGATACACCCCGACAGCGACGACACACTATATGAAGTTCTGGACCAATGGGACAGCAATGCTCTGTACAGCGAGAAGCAGAACCGCTGCGGACTGAGACGCAATGCCGACGGGACCAGCTCGCTGTGCTTCGGAGTGCAGCGTAACAAGAAGGAATTGTATTTCGTCAGCTATGCTCTGCTGCCGATAGCCCGGCGGACTGCCACAGCCGACGTGGTAGACTATCCTTTCGCGCGCCATGATGCTTCGCTGCCGGCACTGAAAGATGAGATAAGGTTTCAACTTCGTGACCGAAAGATAGGCTCTGGTGACATAGACCTGAAGGCTTCGCATTGCGACGGAGGCACGGTGCTACTCAACGGCGGCACGGTGTACGTAGTCGCAGATGCCTCGAAGGGTGGTACGACGATGCTCGACTATCAGTTGCAGTTCGCTAAAGGTCTGTTTGCCGAGACCTGTCCGATAGCCGCTGCTGTCAGCCAGCCTCAAGGCAGCGCGTCAGCAGCCGACAGCAACGGGGCTGTAGTAGACGGCACTCTCACCTTCCACCGCGACACGACCCCGGTGGAGTTCTCCAAGGCAGAGCTTACATCGCCCATGATGAGTACAAGTGAGCCGCGCGAAGAGCACTACACGCTGTGGGATTTCATCTGCGACCATGCCGTGGCTTTGCTCTCTTCACTGTTTCTGCTCACGATTGTTGCCTATTATTTAGTTGGTTATATTAGGAAGAAGACAATATGAAGAGGCATACATATATAATAAGGTGGCGGTGGGCATGGTTGCTGATGCTCGCGGCGGTGCTGCAAAGTCCGCTCCCGGCACTGGCACAGTTCAAGTTGCACGATGTCGAGATAACCGTTGAGATAAACAAGCTGGGCAACGCGCGTATATCCGAGAAACGTTTTGCCACCGTCGGTACACGTGGCACCGAGGGCTATATCCGCCAGAACCAACGTCAGGGGCGTGATGTGGGGGAGATAGCCGTCAGCGACGAGACGGGCAGGAAGTATAAGGTGGTGGAGCCGTGGAACATCAACCTCTCGCGCGAGGAGAAAGCAGGCAAGTGCGGCATCCATGAAGGCGACGACGGCACCGAACTATGCTGGGGAGTGGGCGAGCCGGGAGAGCGGATATATGATGTGCGCTACACGCTGACGCGACTTGTTAAGGCATACGACGATGCCGACGGGTTCCTGTTCACTTTCTACGAGGCGGCCAGTCCCTGGGCGCAGCACCTCCGCCTGATAATAAGGGCCGAAGGACGGCAGCTCACAACGGAAGACACCCGTGTGTGGTCGTTCAACCACTACGGCACTATCTTTGTGCGCAATGGAGAGATAGTGGCTGAGACAGTGAAGCCTTTTGCCTGTGACGGCGAGAAGATGAACGTGATGGTAGAGTTCAAAAAGGGTCTGTTCACTCCGGTCACGACGGTCAAGGGCACATTCTACGACCGCGTGAAGAAGCGAGCCTTCGAGGGCAGCGACTATGAAGACACTGGCAAGCAGACAGGCGAGGCATCCTATGACAACAGTGAGCACAGCAGCTCGGGCCTTCAGGAGCTGGGCGAGCTGTGCTATTATGGTCTGGCATGGATTATGGCCCTGATATTCCCCTTCTTTGCGTTCAACCTGCGGGGCAATTATAAAGACAAAGTCACGCGGTGGAAGCACTTGAAACGGCTCTTCGGAAACGTCGACGGCAAGCAGGAAGACTGGTATCGCGACCTGCCTTTCGGCGGCGACCTTTCGAGTACTATGGGCGTGATGCGGGCCGTAGACAGCAAACTGTTCAGCGAAGTCAATCTGCGCAGGGCATACGTGCTGAGGCTTCTCCATAGCGGAAGGCTGAAGATAGTAAACGACCCCACACCAGGGCGCAACATGGCAAAGGCTTTCTATGTGGAGAAACCTGAGGCAGACCCACCCGAGGAGCCGGGAAACAGCACCTACAACATACACCTTCACGAATTTCTCTACGCCGCCGCTGGCTCAGACCACATCTTGCAGCCCGAGGAGTTGGACGACTATGTGAAGGCGCATCCCGTGGAATGTAGGCCAATGGTGAAAGCTCTGTGGCGTGCGCTCTCGGTGCGCAGGTTCTATATTGGCAATCTCAAGCGTGAGGAAGTGAACCAGGTGTTCGGCCTGAAGAAATATCTCGAAGAGTTCACGCTCAACAACGAACATTCCCTGGCCGAGGTGCAGCTGTGGAAGGAGTATCTGGTATATGCTTCGCTCTTCGGCAATGCCGAACAGGTGTGCAAGGATATGCAGAAAGTGTTCCCTGATTTCGAGAAACTGTCGGGCATCGAAACCTCCGCAATAGCTTCCGACACCGTAGCCATGTCGGCTTCGTTGGCCGCAAGTGCCTACACGGCTGCCGTGTATGTGCGTAGCTATGAAACTCCGCAGGAACGTAGGAGCTGGGAGGCGGCACGTGCCTATTCATCCTCGTCGTCAAGTCGCAGCAGTGGAGGCGGTGGCAGCTCGTCATACCGAGGCGGCAGTGGCTCAGCAGGTGGTGGCGGCTCAGGCTTCAGATAAGTTTCCCGTCCATTCATTCAACGATTAAAAGCAAATGTTGGCAAAAAGATGTACTTATACAACCTTTTTGCCAACATTTAATGTTTGAAGGATAGACTATAAGAGTAATCAGCGGTTATAAAAGAACCCCGTCGTGTAGCTGTTCAATGGGAAACATCAAGTCCCAGTTCTTTCCCCATACGATATTGCCGTTCTCAATAGAAAAGCGATTGAACTTGCGCGGGTCAAGAATCAGAAAGTCCAACAAACTCCAAATCTCCGTAGAAAAAACAATAGAAATTCTTGCTGGTTTCTTTAAATAATTCTATCTTTGCCACATACCCAGTTAGCCCAAGAGAGGGCAGGTGGGTAAAACATCGATGGAAAGAAGCCCACAGCCAGTTGTAAGGCAGGGCTTCGGAAAGGCGTTTACGAACGTTACTGTTCTGTGCTGTCAAACTTCGCACCTTTGAAATCGGTCACAGAGGTAATGCAACGAAACGTCTGCGTGGGTGAATTATATCCCAGCGGGTGTGCTATATATAATATATGTATAGTGCCGTTGCTGTATATAATATCACTTGGCGTGGGCTAACTGCGTTGCTTATCCTTGACCGGGGGCAATGCGAAGGCCTGACAGCAGGGATGGGCGAGAGTAGAAACTCCCATGCCTTTTTTGTTTCCTTTACCTAAACATAATTATTAACGCTGAATTAGGGAGTATAGGAAGCACATTAAATTTCTAACGTTATGAAGAATAAAAAGAATGAAGAACTCCAATCGCGTAGAGAGTTTTTCAAGAAAGCAGCAAAGGGCGCACTGCCTATTCTGGGAGCTTTAGCTCTATCACAAGTTTCTTCAGTCTTGAGTGCTGCAGAGAAAATGCCTATGGGCTGTCAGTATGGATGTACTTCTTCCTGCTATGGTAGTTGCTCTGGACATTGTAATATAGGCTGTTCAGGTGGTTGTACAGGAAGTTGTGGCGGATGTCGAGGTGCATGTATGAGTAGTTGTACTCGAAGTTTAATGTAATCTTTTCAATGGGGAATTGAAAAAGCAATTCCCCATTTTTATAATTTATGAAAGGGTTAAAAGAAAAACAAGTCCAATGGAAAGATGGTAGAGCTCGTGACATCACGTTCATTGTTACGAAGGACTGCCAGCTTGCCTGTAAGTACTGCTATCTCGTGGGCAAGAACTCCAAGGAGCGGATGTCCTTCGAGATAGCAAAGCAGGCGATAGACTATATACTTGACCACGAGGACGACTTCAGGGAGGAGAGCGTGGTTTGGGACTTCATCGGCGGCGAGCCGTTTATGGAGATTGACCTGATAGACCGGATTTGCGACTATCTCAAGGCTGAGATGTTCAGAAGGAATCACCATTGGTTCAACAGCTACCGCTTCTCGTTCTCCACCAACGGCATCAACTACCATACGGACAAGGTGCAGGCGTTCATCAAGAAGAACATATCGCACCTCAGCATCGGCATCACCATCGACGGCACGAAGCAGAAGCACGACCTCAACCGCATCTACAAGCAGAAGAGCGCTGACGAAGAGGAGCGCGGCTCCTACGAAGATGTGGTGAAGAATATTCCATTATGGACATCGCAGTTTCCCGGTAGCGGTACGAAGGTGACGATAAGCAGTGCGGACATTCCCTATATCAAGGAGAGCGTGCTCCATCTTTACAGTCTCGGCATCCATGAGGTGAACATCAACTGCGTGTTTGAGGATGTATGGAAGGAAGGCGACGACCTCTTGTTTGAGGACCAGCTTATGCAGCTGGCCGATGCCATCATCGACGGCGGCTACTACACAGACTATGCCTGCTCGTTCTTCTCGGAGAGCATAGGAAAGCCGATGGATCCGAAGCTGGAAAACCAGAACTGGTGCGGCGCGGGCCGTATGTTGTCGATTGATGCAGCGGGCAACTTCTACCCCTGTACTCGTTTTGCTGCGTATTCGTTGCGCGAGAAGCAGCCCATCATAATCGGCAACGTGCGCGATGGCATCGACAAGAACAAGCTGCGCCCGTTCCTCACGCTCGACCGCCTGACGCAATCGCCGCAGGAATGTATCGACTGCGAGGTTGCCAGCGGCTGCGCATGGTGTCAGGGCGAGAACTACGATGCTGCCCGGACGAACACCATCTACCAGCGAGCTACTGCCATCTGCAAGATGCACAAGGCCCGCGTGCGAGCCAACAACTACTACTGGAACAAGCTCTACCGCAAGCTGGAGCTTGAGGGCGAGCGCGAGGAGTACGAGAAAAACAAGCGAGAAGTTAAACCCGAAGTCTGTTAACCGCCATGCTGCAATACCTTATTATATTATTAAGCGACAGAAGCGCGTCGTTCTGTCACTATAGCCCCGGTTCCTCTCCAAAAGGCGAGGGGAGCGGAACGCCTATTGCCCTTGACACGTTGCGCCGGGGCATCCGCTTTGCCATGAGGGAGAACCTGATGATACAGTTCGTCTATCCCGAGGAGGAACTGCCCCGGGAGATACTTGACGAGATAGAGACGATTGACCATAGCAAGATAAAAGCCCACCCCAACCCTCCCGAAGGGAGGGAGAGAGAGTCAGATGCCGACGTGCTGGTGCTGAACGGCTGGGAGGCATTGGCTTCGGATTGCAAATCCGAAGCAGCGGGGTTCGACGTGCCGTTGGTGCTGCGCACAGCGAAGGCAGAGCTGTTTGAGCGCTATGGCGAGCTGAAGCCCGTGCTGTCGCGTACTCCAAGGCTGAACGTAGTGATAACGGATGTGGAGACCTTCACCGATGAGGACTTCGGAAAGTACAAGGCTGTGCTCTCAGAGTTGTCCGCAGCGGTGGAGCAGCTCTATGCCGACGGCAAGTCACCGCAGCTGAACCTGCTCACCGACCGCATGATGCTGGGCGAGATGAACAACTGCGGCGCAGGCGACACCACGTTGACACTGGCTCCCAACGGCAAGTTCTATGTTTGTCCGGCTTTCTACTACGACGACGAGGCCGACAGCGTAGGCGACATCAATGCGCCGGACTTCCGCAGTGCCGAAGACCTTGACATCAGGAACCGCCAGCTCTACAAACTCGACCATGCTCCCATCTGCCGCCACTGCGACGCGTGGCAGTGCAAGCGTTGCGTGTGGCTGAACCGCAAGACCACGCTCGAGGTGAACACCCCGAGCCACGAGCAGTGTGTGGTGGCGCACTTAGAGCGCAATGCCAGCCGCGAGCTGCTGCAGGGCATCCGCAAGCACGGCACCTTCCTTCCCGAACAGGAAGAAATCAAGGAGCTGGACTACCTCGACCCGTTCGACAGGAGGGATGAATGGAAATAGAATAACATAAAGCAAAGTAATATGAAGAAGAAAGTAGGACAGGTGACACCTGAAGAGAAGAATGAGATCCAAACGTTGTTTGAACGCCGCAACGGACTGACTGAGTTGGCAAAGATTGTTACCTCAGACAACGATGAGCTCTACGAGAAACTGGTGAAGGACATGGGCGAGACCGGCACGAAGTTCCAGTCGTGGTGGGACAGCATGGCACGTAAGTACCAGTGGGAGAGCGCGGCTGACGGCAACTGGGAAATCAACTTCGACACGTGTGAGATATATCTTGTAACGGAAAACTGATAACAGAACTGGTATGTTTACTTCACAATTATTATTCATAGGCACAACCGAGCTGCTGCTAATAGGCGGAATAGCCCTTCTGCTGTTCGGCGGCAAGAAGCTGCCCGAGATGATGAAAGGTCTGGGCCAGGGTGTGCAGAGCTTCAAGCAGGGCATGGCCGAACCTCTGGCCACGGAGGACAAAGACCAGGAAGCGGACGGCGAGGACGACCAAGAAGAGCAAACCGATGGCGAAGACAGCGGAAAGTCGGGAGTCGGCGGCAAATAAGCCTGCTGGCAGCCGGCACGACGAGGCCGTGATGACCTCGGGAGAGCATCTGGAGGTGTTGCGCCGGATGCTCTTCCGCATACTTGCCGTGGCGGGAAGCCTGGCGGCTGTGGTGTTCTGCTTCAAGGACACCACATGGCAGCTGCTGCTCGCTCCGAGCGAGTGGGACTTCTGCACCTACCGCTGGATAGAGCGCGGCGCGCAGCTCATGGGTGTGGACTTCCACTTCGAGCCTTACCACGTCAGCATGATAGCCACCGACCTGTCGTCACAGTTTATGACCCACATCACCACGGCTGTCTATCTGGGACTGTTGGGTGCGTCGCCCTACATACTGCTTGAGCTGTTCCGCTTCATCTCGCCTGCACTCTATGACAACGAGCGCCGCTATTCGGTGCAGGTGGCAGTGATTGTCTATGTGCTGTTTGTCGTTGGCGTGCTGATGTCCTACTTCGTGCTGTTCCCCATCTCCTTCCGTTTCCTCGGCACCTACAGCGTTTCTGAGCGTGTAGTAAGCAACATCACGATAGACTCATACGTCTCAACGTTCACCACACTGACACTCACCATGGGCCTCGTGTTCCAGCTGCCGGTGATAGCTTTCTTCCTGACCAAGCTGGGATTTGTCAGCTCATCCATGCTGACACGCTACCGCCGCCACGCTTTTCTGCTGATAATGGTGGTCGCAGCAGTGATAACGCCTCCCGACCTGATGACCCTGGTTCTTGTCACGATACCCCTCTACCTGCTCTACGAGCTGAGTGTTCAGATAGTGAAGAGGGTGGAGCGTGGGTAAGACTTTCCTTCCGCGCTTGTTCATGGCTGTTTTGTGTGGCTTTTTACGGCTGTTTGCGGTATGGTTTGGCAGCTTGCTGTTGCAGCGGCTGCCTCGCGTTCAGCAAAACAACTTGTTTTGCCTTGCAATTTGGTACTTATTGCATTGCAATTAGCACCAAATTAGAGACCAATTCAACTTGTTTTGGTTTTTGGTAGAGTATCTGCGAATTACGGTGAGGCTGTTTCGGCGGCTTCTTTCAGCATATAGCTCTTCATCGCAACGCAAAAAATAAAGAATGAAAAATTTGGCTGTAATTTAAATTAACCGTACCTTTGCAGCCGCTTATCATGCGTGGAACAGCGTAAAGGCGAGCGAGATACGCAGATGGCGGTTCAAAAAGAATAAGTTTAACAATTAAAACATATAAAGAAAAACATGATTATCGTACCAGTAAAAGACGGTGAGAATATCGAGAGAGCACTCAAGAAGTTCAAGAGAAAGTTTGAGAAGACAGGTATTGTTAAGGAGCTGAGAGCTCGTCAGCAGTATGACAAGCCGTCTGTGCTGAAGCGCCTGAAGATGGAGCACGCCGTTTACGTGCAGAAGCTTCGTCGCGAAGAGGAGTAAAATCCTCTCGTAAAATTTGGTAGATTGGATTTATCTTTGTAAATTCGTTGCCGAAAGCCGTTGCTGATAGTTCAGAATGGCATAATAATAAGTGGCAATCGTATTTGATGATAGATAAATTCCAGGATTACCTAAGATTGGAGCGCAACTACTCAATGCGCACGGTCGACGAATATGGCAAGGACTTGAGACAGTTTGAGTCGTATTTCACATCGTTGGAAAGCGGGCTCTCTTGGGCGGAGGTAGACTCCGACATCATCCGAGGCTGGATGGAGAGCATGATAGATAGAGGAAACACTGCCACTTCAGTGAAGCAAAGACTGAGTGCGGTGCGTTCCTTTTATCGTTTTCTCCTATTCAAAGGGTGGGTTAGCAGTGATCCGTCGCGTGGCGTGGAGAACCCTAAGACTCCAAAGCCGTTGCCCACGTTCGTCAAGGAGAAGGACATGGAGAAGCTGCTCGACCTGCAGATGTGGGGCGACGACTATCGTGACGTGCTCACGCATACCATCCTCGTGATACTCTACGACACGGGGGTGCGCGCCTCGGAGTTGATCAGGCTCAATCTGGGTGACGTGGATATGGCTCGCATGGAGGTGCGGGTGACTGGAAAGCGCAACAAGCAGCGCGTGTTGCCATTCGGCGACGATATGCGGTCGGCCATAGAGCGCTATCTCGTGGCGCGTTCCGGGCTGTCGGTCGTGGATGATGGTGAGGCTCTGCTGCTGACGGTGAAGGGCAGGCGGCTGGATTATTTCCAGCTGCGGCGGATAGTGAGAGATGCTCTGGGGCGTGTGACGGCGCAAAAGAAACGTTCACCCCACGTGTTGCGGCATACCTTTGCCACGGCTATGCTCAATCATGACGCGGCACTGCAAGGAGTGCAGAAGCTGTTAGGCCATGAGAGCATGGCTACTACCGAGATATACACCCACACCACCTTTGAAAGGGTGAGGCGCGTCTACAAGACGGCTCACCCCAGAGGATGAATGAGAACAATATCGGTTGCCAGCCTACTGTAGGCCAGTGCATCCGGGAACCCAATTATTAACCTTATTATAATAGGAGGCTATTATGGAAATCAAAATTCAAGCAATCCATTTCGATGCAACCGACAAGTTGCAGTCGTTTGTCAACAAGAAAGTAGAGAAACTTCAAAAGACGTATGAGGATATAACAAAGGCCGAAGTTCAGCTGAAGGTAGTGAAGCCTGCCACCTCGCTGAACAAGCAGACGAGCCTCACTGTGACGGTGCCGGGGACAACTCTTTTCGTCGAAAAGACCTGCGACACGTTTGAGGAAGGCGTAGACCTTTGCCTCGACTCAATGAAAGTGCAGCTCACCAAATTCAAGGAAAAACTTCGTGACAGATAAAAAAACTCCAGAAAAAATTTGGAGGTTCGGAAAATAGTCGTATCTTTGCAGCCGTTTTAGAACAAGTCCTAAATCAAAGGCCTTACGGCTGCAAGGATTTGCCTCTTTAGCTCAGTTGGCCAGAGCACGTGATTTGTAATCTCGGGGTCGTTGGTTCGAATCCGACAAGAGGCT
>ODAJ012029858.1_pt1 | contig 13443 bp, 16 predicted proteins | sample 1539241 | NCBI WGS metagenome assembly ODAJ01 (sample SAMN02144231, study PRJEB22623) | gut metagenome | biome: sheep rumen | host: Ovis aries | place: New Zealand | reverse complement strand
TGCAGATGTACTTTCTGCCCCAGACTCAGCCTCGGCTTTTTTCTTATTCTTTTTATTCTTCTTACTCTTACCTGGCTCTACTTCATACAAAGCCTCACCCTGTTGCTCAGACTCAGCCTTGAGTGTTTCTATATCCTTCTTAGTACGCTCAATCTGTTCTGCTTTTTCTTCAGCCGTACGTACTGCAAGAACAGAGTCGTATATATGACGGAAATCCAGATACACAACCTTATATATAGAATCCGCAATATACTGCTGCAGTGCTCTTGCCTCTGCATCTGAATACAGAGAGTCCATCAAAGAACGATACTGAACATCAGCATCATAGCGCCAACGATATCTCTTCTGTATAGGATAGTTTCCAAAACGATACACAAAAGAAACATGGAGATCCTTCAAGACTGGTATTGGGTTAAACTTCCACTTATCAGACTTTTCTGTCACGCCATAGGCATTATTCTCTTGATCTATATCATATTTATCTGTCTTATGAACACAGAAACCTGCGCTAAAACCACAATCCAAATCCAAAGAATTGCCATCAGAGAACTGATACAGAGGTTTTTCAAATCCCCATGTAAAACCAGCCTGTATAGCATTGCCCTGAGTACCTTTGATTGCATCCTTCAACAAGAAAGAGTACTTAGTATACGCTACATAACCACCACGATAGAACACCCATGTAGGATGGCTTGGCAACATAGCACGCGCAGAAAGAATCTTCTCATACCACAAGCGGTGATGATGGAAAATTCCCGTTGGTGTAGCCTGACGCTCGCGCCAATATGCACGACCTTCGAGAGAAACCTCAAAGATGTTGAATACCAATGGCATCACGAACGTGTTCTTCATAGATGGACGGTAGCGTACATTTGCCATTACAGACCATCTGTTGTAGTTACGACCTTTGATGTCGAACTCCACACCAAGGTTAGGCACACACATAACCCAGTCAACTGCATTAGTGTGCAAAGACACACGTTCTGCCAATGACAGGGTATCAATGTTGTGACTATCATCCATCACTGAATGCGCGCTAACACTCAGTGACAACAGCATCGCACACGCCATGACCACATGACGCAGAGCTGATTTTGATTTTGTGTAGTATATTTCCTTCATTAGTTTCCGATGAAACATTTTTGCGTAATTTTACGTAATTTCCGTAACAAGGTGCAAAATTACAACTTTTTTTTGTAATTTTACATATTGACGTCTATATTTTTTGCATGTCATTTAGATTTCTTAACATAAATCATTACAACGTCATTTTTGCACCTTATTTAATTATATACTGAAATGCTTTATGCAGGCATCTTACAATATCACTTGCAACAAGACTTTCTTCGCCGACTTCCCTAGCGGCAAAATCGCCTGCTAATCCATGAACATACATTCCGATCATTGTAGCATCAGCCGATGAATACCCCCTTGCAAGCAAGCCGGTTATGATTCCCGTCAGGACATCCCCGCTACCAGCTGTAGCCATCCCAGCATTTCCTGTATTATTGAAGATTATCTGACCTTCCGGCATACACAGCGCTGTATGATGTCCTTTCAGCAACACATAGCCACGTACACGCTGTGCCATGTCACAAGCTTTCATCAGACGGTCATAGTCATCCTCTGGCGCAGAGTCGCACAACCTATCCATTTCTTTCGGATGCGGAGTAAAAATAAGTCCGTCAGGCAACTGCTGCAACCAAGCCCTATGTGATGACAATACATTCAAGGCATCAGCATCAAGCACCACGGGCACTTTCGCATTCCTTATCTGAGTCATCAGAGCAATAGCCGTACCCTCCACTTGTCCCATACCAGGACCGATACCCATTGCCGTGTATTTTGTATTGTCAGTAGGCTGCGTAAAAGCCTCATCATCCTTATCCGCATCAACTATTGCTTCCGGCACGCTAATTTGCATTATATCATTATTACAACGTGGAGTATGCACCGTAACCTTACCCACTCCACTTCGCAAGCATGATTTTGCAGCAAGTATAGCTGCACCAGCCATTCCATAGCTACCCGCAACGATCAATGCATGTCCCATATCTCCCTTGTGTGCGAACTTACTGCGTTGCCTAACTCTCTCCTTCACCATACCTTCTTCCAATACTGAATACTGAGTGTCGGTCTTCGCAATATATTCTTTGTCCAATCCAATATCCAATACACGCAAATCACCAACATAGCGCTGATTGTCGGCAAACATCATGCAGAGTTTCTTCATGCCAAGCGTTAGCGTCACATCTGCCTCCACAATATTTTGCTTTACGTTGTAGGTATTCTGCTCCGTCATCAAACCTGATGGCAAATCAATACTTATCACCATCGCTTCCGATGCATTGACATACCTTACCACGGCTGCGAAGCCTCCTGTCAACGGTTTGCTTATGCCTGAACCAAATAAACCATCTATCACCACCATACCTTTAACCAAGTGTGGTGGTTCAAATTCCTGTACAACTTCTATCAGCGCATCAGCATATTTACCTTTCAATCTATCACGGTTAGTCTGGCAGTCTGGTGACAGTTTCCCTGTAACGTTAAACAGATATGCCACGGCCTGCACACCTCTGTCACGCAGCAAACGCGTAACAGCCAACGCATCACCACCATTGTTGCCTGGACCAGCAAACACGACAACCTGCGTATCATCATCGCAGAATTCCATTGTTTCCTTTGTCAACGCCACAGCTGCGCGCTCCATCAAATCTATAGAGGTAATAGATTCACGTTCAATAGTGTATTTATCCAGTTCATGTATCTGTGCACTTGTGAATATCTTCATGCTATGCCTGCTTTTATGATTCTGTAAAAACTTGTCAGTAAATATTTCGTTGAATAATAGAAATGTATTGCAAAATTACAAAAAAAACATGAATTATAACAAAATATTCAAAGTTTTTTATTAATTTTGCATCAAATTCTTATTTTATGGAGCAAAAACGCATTAAAATAAAGGACAAAACCTTCGAATTAACCATTCCAGAGTCAGAAATACTCTCTGCCATAAAGAAATTGGCAAATGAGTTACGCAAAGACTATTCCGACCTGGATCCTATATTCGTAACCGTCCTCAGCGGTGCGTTTATATTTGCCTCAGACATTTTACGCCTCGTAGATTTCCCTTGTCAGCTTGCCTTCACGAAGCTCAAGAGTTACGAAGGCGCTGCCACCACTGGCAATATCACAGAAGAGTTACCCGTCACCCTCGATGTCACAGGGCGACACATTATTATATTAGAGGACATTGTAGAGACAGGACTCAGCATGCAGTTTCTCGTAAGCAAGCTACGTGAGCACAACCCCGCATCCGTAAACATATGCACTCTCTCATTCAAGCCTGAGAAATGCAAGGTCGAGGGACTTCCTGTAAAATACGTAGGAATGACGTTACCCGAGGCTTTTATTGTTGGCTACGGACTCGACTACGACCAGTACGGCCGAGAGTTACGCGACATCTATTCACTCGTAAATGATCGCTGAAACTCAATACGTAACAAAAGGATAACTTACAAACAAATCATACATATTTTTAAACACAAATGAAGAATATTGTAATTTTCGGTGCCCCAGGTTCAGGCAAGGGCACACAGAGCGACAAGATTATCGCAGAGTTCGGAGTTGCTCACATCTCTACCGGCGACGTGCTCCGCGCAGAAATCAAGGCAGGCACAGAGTTGGGCAAAACTGCATCAGGCTACATCAACGAGGGTAAGCTCGTACCAGACTCACTCATCATCGACATGCTCGCCTCTACTCTCGACAGCAAGGGCAAGGACATCCCTGGCGTTATCTTCGACGGTTTCCCACGCACCATAGCACAGGCAGAGGCTCTTGACAAAATGCTCGAAGAGCGCGGTGAGAAGGTTTCTACCGTCATCGGCCTCGAGGTTGACGACGAGGAGCTCATCAAGCGCATCATTGCACGCGGTAAGACTTCCGGTCGCGCTGACGACAACGAGGAGACAGCAAAGAAGCGTCTTGACACATATTATTCACAGACTCTTCCTCTCAAGGATTTCTACATCGCACAGGGCAAGTACGCAAAGATCAACGGTGTAGGTTCTATCGATGACATCTACGCTGCCATCAGCAAGGCTATCAAGGAGGCATAAGCCCACCTTAATTTAATATAAAGCGCAACTATAGTTTTTCTGCAAAATCTATGGTTGCGTTTTTTTCTTCATTCCACATCCGCACGTTGCCCCCTCATTTTCCAAAACCGAACTCAAGAAAGTTCAGCCCAACGGAAACAACCTAAATATTTCCCACAAGTACCATCAAACACTCTTCACAAAAATTTCCCTGGCGACGTATTAACACAAAAAAAATCCCAACCATTCCTGACAAATCGGTTGGGACGAGACATATTAATAACGTTGCTTAAGATCAAAGCAAGTTGGCAAACACAAACGCTGCCATACCAAAAATAATCAACAGTACATAGAACGCAACTGCCACAATTGCCATGATCCCATAGTATTTCATTACGGCATAGAAATCCGCAGTGGCATCTTCTAACGACGACTGCAACGATGCATTTATGGCATTACGTACATTGCGTATTATCTCAAAGCATTTGTTTATCGGGTACACATACACCAAAGCCATCACTATATACACTATGCCAACTATGAATCCTGGGAATTTATCATTTGCAGGCATAAACAAGAAAGCTATGCCAGCCAACCCAATTAATGCCACCATAACAGTTAAAAAAATCGTAAGGAAATTCAACCATTTCATTGCCGAAAGCAAATTCTGCTTAATCGGTTCGTTTACAACCAAATTCTCCATAAAATAAAAATGTTTAGTATTATCTGTTAATTAATTCTTATAAGTCTGCATTTGTTAAATATACGCATACAAAGGTACTATTTTTTCCCGGAACATACAAACAAAAAAGGCAAAAAAAATGAAATTACGGAAGAATACGCAACAAATATTCCGTCAGATCAGCATAAGCCGTTTTAAGAAAATTGCATTGGCAAAAATGACAAATCCCGACATGTTTTAGCAAATCAACCAACACAGACTGTACTTTTCGACATTTTCATTCCCCATTTTGCGTTTTTTTTGACCATCTTCCAAAAACACTTTGCCACAAATATCAAAATGACTGTTCCATTTTGTAATTCCAGACAACCAACCATCAATTCACCTTACATTAAGTTTCACAGAACGTAACAATAAGATACACACAAGAGTTCTTTACGCGTTAATATAAGTTAAATACTTGTGTATAGTTTCGTTTTGTTGTAATTTTGTACCGAAATTGCGTGAAAAGTATATGTGCGTCAATGGCTAAAAAGACGAAAAAGAATACAAACGGTCGTGGTTTGCAGGTGGTAACACTATGCATAAGCACGGCACTTGTGCTTATTTTATTAGGTATGGTGGTACTTATCGGACTTACCGCCAACAACCTTTCTGACTATGTTAAAGAGAACCTCACGGTAACAGTGATGTTCAAGGATGACGTGTCTAACCGTGAGGCTGCCGTGGTATGCCGCAAATTGCAGTCAAAGCCTTGGGTGGTTCATCTTGAGTACATCGACCGTGAGCAGGCTCTGAAGGAACAGACAAAGGCACTGGGAACCGACCCTTCGGAGTTCCTGGGCACTAATCCGTTTGTACCATCGGCAGAGATAAATCTCAGGGCGAGCTGCGCAAACGCCGACTCTCTGAAATGGATCACCAAGCAGATACGTTCCTACAAGCAGGTATCGGAGGTAGCATATCAGAAAGACCTGATGGATAAAGTAAACAGTAACCTACACAAGGTTATGTTGGTGATGCTGATTATCGCCGTATTGCTGACATGCATATCCTTCTCGCTGATTAACAACACCGTAAGGCTCGGCATCTACGAGCGTCGCTTCTCCATCAACATAATGAAGTTGGTGGGAGCTTCATGGTCGTTCATACGCCGTCCGTTCCTCTACGTAGCGGTTATCGAGGGCTTGCTCGCCGGCGTTCTCGCCATTATAGTATTGGCAGGCGGCGTTTATGCACTATACACATACGAACCCGACATTACAGCTGTCGTAACGTGGCAGGTACTTGCCATCACCGCTGCAGCAGTGTTATTGGCTGGCGTGATAATATCTACCATATGCGTGTTCATCTCCGTAACGAGATACCTCAATATGCCATCCGAGAGACTCTATCGATGATTGAAGAATTGAAAGATTGAAGGATTGAAGGGGGCAAGAATTGAAAAATTGAAGAACTGAAGGATTGAAGAATTGAAAAATTGAAGAATTGAAAAAACAAATTATATATAATGGAGGAAAATAAGAATTTTGCATTCTCAAAGACAAATTTCATACTGATAGGAGTCAGTATGCTGGTGGTCATTGCAGGTTTTCTGCTCATGATAGGCGCAAGCTCAGACGATACGCATTTCGATGCGGAGATATTCTCTACCATGCGTACTAAGATTGCACCGGTGATATGCTTCTTCGGTTTCATATCGATTATCGGCGGAATAATGTATAAGTCTAAGAATAACGAGGAGGAGGATAAATGACGTGGCTTGAGACGGTGATTATCGCTGTAGTGGAGGGACTGACAGAGTTCCTGCCTGTATCTTCCACTGGACACATGATTATCACTCAGAACCTGTTGGGCATTCAGCAGGGCGACCCTTTTGTCCATGCTTTTACCTTTATAATACAGTTTGGAGCCATACTTTCGGTGGTATGCCTTTACTGGAAGCGCTTCTTCCAGTTTGATAACACTCCGGCACCCGAAGGCAGCAACTTATGGCAGCGCCTGAAGCATCGCTTCTATTTCTACTGGCTGCTGATAGTGGGCGTGGTGCCTGCGGTCGTAGTAGGACTGCTTGCGAAAAAATCCGGACTGCTTGACTGGCTCCTCGACAGCGTGGAGGTGGTTGCAGTAATGTTGGTAATAGGCGGTGTGTTCATGCTCTACTGTGACAAGTTGCTCAACAAGGGTACGGAAGAGAACAAGGTGAACGAGAAACGCGCCTTCATGATAGGACTCTATCAATGTATATCAGTGATACCCGGAGTGTCACGCTCTATGGCTACCATAGTAGGCGGTATGGCTCAGGGATTGACTCGCAAGCGCGCAGCAGAGTTTTCCTTCTTCCTTGCAGTTCCGACGATGGCAGGAGCCACGTTGCTTGACCTGCTTGATTTGCTGAAGGAAGACACCTCATGGGCTACCAGTCACAATATCACCATGCTGCTCCTGGGCTGCGCCGTGGCTTTCGTAGTGGCATTGCTGGCAATGAAGTGGTTCGTGTCCTTCCTGTCAAAATACGGCTTCAAGGCATTCGGTATATATCGTATCGTCGTAGGCGGCGTGATAATAGCACTGCTGTTGACGGGACACTCACTGGTAATGGTTGATTAAATGAATTTCGTAGAAGGCGAGATATTACATATAAACAAGCCATACGGCATGTCGAGTTTCGGAGCACTGGCTTTCGTGCGTACCCGCATTTCCAAGGCATGTGGCGTAAAACGCGTGAAGACCGGCCATGCAGGAACACTCGATCCTCTGGCTACAGGGGTGCTGACGCTATGCACTGGCAAATGCACCAAGATGATACCCGAACTACAGTATCACTCCAAGGAATACACTGCAACGCTTCAGTTTGGTGCAACGACGGCAAGCTACGACCGTGAGCACACCGTAAACCACACATATCCTTGCCGCCACATAACCAAGGAACTGATACTGCAGGCACTGGAACAGTTCAAGGGCGACATCATGCAGGTACCGCCGACATACAGTGCGGTGCACGTAGGAGGCAAGAGGGCGTATGAGTTGCGCCGCAAGGACAAGGACGTAAAACTCGAGGCAAAGCCGGTACGCGTTGATGACATAGAACTGCTGTGGTTCGATCCCGTAAAGATGCAGGCACAGATACGCGTTGAATGTGGCAAAGGCACATACATACGCTCACTGGGCAGAGACATCGGCAGGGCGGTAGGCAGCGGTGCATTCCTGACCCAACTATGCCGCACCAGACTTGGCAACGTACGCATAGAGGACTGCATAAGCCTTGACAACTTTCAGGAATGGCTGAAATCTGAGATGAAAAGCTAAGGAGCAAAGCAGAAAACAATTTAGTAAATACAGATATACCAATATATTTCATGAAACTATCACAGTTTGATTTCAAACTACCAGAGTCGCAGATTGCACTCTATCCACACAGTATAGAACACACCGTAACCAACAGTGACGGTGTAGAAAAGACCTTCCGACTGAAGCGCCCAGACGAATGTCGTATGGTGGTGGTTCACAAGAAGTCGCAGAAGGTAAGTCTGTACAAGACCGACGCAAAGGGCAAACAGTTAAAGGGTGAGGACGGCAAGAAACAGTTCCTTACCATGCTTGACCTTATCGATTACTTCGACGAGGGCGATACCTTCGTGTTCAACGATACCAAGGTGTTCCCTGCCCGTCTCTATGGCACAAAGGAGAAGACCGATGCCGTGATAGAGGTATTCCTGTTACGCGAACTCAATCAGGAGATGCGTCTGTGGGACGTACTGGTAGAGCCTGCACGCAAGATACGTATAGGCAACAAACTGTTTTTCGATGACAGCGGCTCACTCGTAGCAGAGGTTATCGATAATACCACTTCACGTGGACGCACACTGCGTTTTCTCTACGATTGTCCACATGATGAGTTCAAGCGCGACCTCTTTGCACTTGGTCAGGCTCCATTGCCACGCTACATCATCGACCACAAGGGCAAGGACGGCAAACTCGACCGTCCTGTGACCGAAGACGACTTCGAAGATTTCCAGTGTGTGTATGCAAAGCATGAAGGAGCAGTAACGGCACCTTCTACAGGCTTGCACTTTACGCGTCAGATGATGAAGCGTCTGGAAATCCATGGCATAAACTCAGCTTTCATCACCATACATACCGGACTTGGCAACTTCAACACCATCGAGGTGGAAGATTTGTCAAAGCACAAGATGGACTCTGAGGAAATGCACATCAACAGAGAGACCTGCGAACTTGTAAACAATACTAAGAAGGCTGGCCATCATGTATGCGCCATCGGTGCCAGTGTGCTGAAAGCTACTGAGACATGCGTGGGCACAGACGGATTCCTGAAGGAATATGACGGATGGACCAACAAGTTCATCTTCCCACCATACGAATTCGGATTGGCAGACAGTCTGCTCGTGAACCTCTATCACCCACTGTCAACAATGCTTATGTCAACATGCGCATTCGGTGGTTACGAAATCGTCATGGAGGGCTACAAGCAGGCTCTGAAGGCAGGCTACAAGTTCGGATGTTTCGGCGATGTCATGCTGATTGTCAACGACTAAAGAAACCAACACAGTCATAATACACCTATTACTATGGACGAGAACCTGAACAAGACAGAGAAAACGAGTGATCAGACCGGACACCACCATCACTCAAGTGGCAGACACCATCACCACAGCAGTGATGGCAGTTCGTCAGAGCGCCATCATCATCATCACCATCATCACCACAGCAGTAGTGGTATAAAGATCGTTACCGGACGTGACGCCAGGAAACTTCCCTGGAAGGATGGTTTGCTACTCATCTTGGTTAGTATCATAATGTTCTTAATACTTGTATTATGCACACGGTTTATCTAGCTTTCGGCACTAATCTCGGTGATAAGGAGGAAAACATCACCGAGGCATACCGCCAGGTAGAACTCTACGTGGGGAATATAAAGCATCGCTCGTCTATAATAGAGACCGAGCCATGGGGATTTGAGTCTGAAAACACCTTCCTCAACAGCGTAGCATACGTTGAAACGGCACTGACACCACATCAGCTGCTTCGTGCTACGCAGCATATAGAGAAGGTAATGGGTAGGAAACAGAAGTCGAATGAAGGCATCTACCATGACCGTATAATCGACATCGACATACTGCTGTATGATGACATCAGCATAAACGACCCCGACCTCGTAATCCCCCACCCTCTCATGCAAGAGAGAGAATTCGTCATGAAACCTCTAATGGAGATAAAGAAAAACATATAACGAATGAGAATAATGAGAAATTTACTGACCGTAATTGCCGCTATGGCACTAAGTGCATCAGCACATGCAGTAAACTGCGACGGCGACAGCTTGGTAAAAGTCACCGTAACCAACCCTGCAGGTGCCCGCAAGGCAGTACCTGTGGTACTGGCAGTAAGGGGCGACTACGCCTCTGCTGAAGTTAAACTGAATGGCGTCGCCATACCATGCCAGTTGGACGACCTCAACGACGACGGCATATACGATGAACTCGCATTCCTTACCGACATGGACAAGAAAGAGAAGCAGGAGTTCAGCGTTACATTCTACAAAGACAACTGCGTAAAGCAGGCAGAAAACCGCACCTACGGATATCTCGGCATACGCGATCGCTCAGAGAAGAACCAGAAGCATCAGCGTATCACTTCCGTAACATTCCCTAAGGATACCAATCCGTATAACTACATCTTCCCGCACGGTGCCGTTATGGAGAATGACATGGTAGGCTTCCGCGTATATGCAGACCACCGTCAGTCACTTGACTATTATGGTCACCGCAACTATAAGATGGATATTGCAGAGACTGCTTTCTACACCACCCAGGAACAGCGCGACAAAGGATATGGCGAGGACGTGCTCTACACCGGTTCTACATACGGCTGTGGCGCACTGCACGGATGGGATGGCAAGAAGTCTGTAATGTTCGAGAATGTAAGAAACCGCACTCAGACCGTAGTTACAGAAGGTCCTGTTCGCACAATCCTTGACATAACAAACAAGGCTTGGCAGCCTTACGAGGGTTGCAAGCCTGTTGACATACGCACACGTTACATACTTTACTACGGACACCGTGACGTAGAGGTGCAGGTGAAGTTCTCACGCCCAGTGGCTGACATACCTCTCTCTACCGGTATCGTTGACATCGTAGAAGGTTCTACAGAGTTTTCTGACAAGGCAGGACTGCGCGGCGACTGGGGCAGGGCATGTGCAGGAAACAATCCAAAAGTGTATGACACAATAACGGTTGGACTGGGCATCTATGTGCCAAAGCAGTATTACAAGGCTGACTCTCATTTCACCGACGGTAAGGAGCATCTGCCTAACCAGGCTTATGTGCAGGTCGTAGGTACCGATACTGATAATATGCACTACTGGTTCACATGTACCTGTGACATCGAGACATTCGGCTTTAAGGACAAGGACGCATGGTTCAAGTACCTGAAGGAGTGGAAGAAAGAGATGGAGAAACCAGTATGCATTAAGTAATGCATAATTCATAATGCATCGCTCGGCACGCAGTGACGCTTGCCAAAGCAAGAATGCATAATTTATAGTGCATAAATTATTAATAGTGAAATTAACAACTCATAACTCATAATTCATAACTAACTAGATGGAAGCTGTATTTTCATACATCATCGGCCTTGGTGCCGCTGTTATGATGCCAATCATCTTCACCATACTCGGTGTTTGCATAGGCATCAAGTTCTCAAAAGCCCTGAAGAGCGGACTCTACGTCGGCGTAGGTTTCGTAGGACTTAGTATCATTACCGCATTGCTCGTTGACACTATGTCACCAGCTTTGGGAAAGGTAGTGGAGATTTACGACCTGAAGCTGCAGGTGTTCGACATGGGATGGCCTGCTGCTGCATCTGTCGCTTACAATACTTTGGTAGGCTCATTCATCATTCCTGTATGTCTGGGCGTTAACCTCGTGCTGCTGCTTACTGGTTGCACTCGCACAGTCAACATCGACCTGTGGAACTACTGGCATTTTGCTTTCATCGGCGCCGTGGTTTATTTCATGACCGACTCTATAGCATGGGGCTTCTTCGCTGCCATCATCTGCTATATACTCACACTCGTAATGGCAGACATGACCGCAAAGCGTTTCCAGAAGTTCTATCCTGGCATGGATGGTATATCTATCCCTCAGCCTTTCTGTCAGGGTTTCATGCCTTTCGCTATCGTTATCAATAAGGCACTGGATTACGTTCCTGGCATCAACAAGGTGAATATCGACTCTGAGGGTATGAAGAAAAAGTTCGGCCTCTTCGGCGAGCCTCTCTTCCTCGGTGTACTGATAGGTATCATCATCGGCTGCCTTGCTTGCAAGGATGGCAAAGAACTTGTTGACAACATCCCTACCACACTGCAGATAGGTATCAAGATGGGTGCCGTTATGGAGCTCATCCCACGTATCACTTCACTCTTCATCGAGGGACTGAAGCCTATCGCAGAGGCTACCAAGGAGCTTATCGCGAAGAAGTTTGGCGAGGACAAGGAACTCTACATCGGTATGTCACCAGCACTTGTCATCGGTCATCCTACCACATTGGTAGTGTCACTGCTCCTCATCCCTGTAACACTGGTACTCGCCGTTGTTCTTCCAGGCAACCAGTTCCTGCCTTTGGCATCACTCGCAGGTATGTTCTATGTATTCGTGATGGTATTGCCATACACCAACGGTAATGTGCTCCGCTCATTCATCGTAGGTCTTGTAGTAATGGCTATAGGTCTTTATTTCGTAACATGGATGGCAGGCGACTTCACTTCTGCTGCCCACAGCGTAGCACAGGTTCATCCTGACGACAAGACAGTGCAGGTACCTGCAGGCTTCTCTGCCGGTGCGCTTGACTTCGCTTCAAGCCCATTGTCAACTCTCATCTACGCTTGCATGAAGTATCTCAACTACATCGGCGCAGCTATCCTCACCATCCTCACCGCAGGTGTACTGGCGTGGAACCGCGTGACAATAAACAAGAAGACAACAAAGAACTAAATAAAGGGAGTAAAGAAACGAAGAAAGAATCGAATAAAGAAAGAACTAAAGAAACGAATTATTCTAATTAAATTTAATTTTCATCACGAATTTATTTTAATTAATAATTTGCATGACGAAGCAAGAGTATATGGACATATACAATGTGGTGGGTGCTGCTATGGAGGTGCACTCAGTACTTGGTAACGGTATGGCCGAGGCCATATATCAAGAAGCTCTTGCGATAGAGATGAAGAAAAAAGGCATGCATGTAGAGCGTGAGAAAGAGTTGCGACTGCACTATAAGGACACTTTGCTTGAAAAGACTTATTATGCAGACCTCTATTACAACGGTGTGATAATAGAACTAAAATCTGTAGATGAAATCATTCCGACTCATCGTTCACAGCTTTTCAACTACATGCGCATAACGAAGACACTGCGTGGCATACTGATAAATTTCGGAGAAGAGAGTCTCTACTCAGAGCGCTACCTATATCTCCCAAAGACAAACAACTTCGTAATGATCAATCATGATAATTATAAAAATTATATAACAGAATAATTAATATAATTTGTGATAGAAATTAAAACAAATTAGGATAATTCGTTTCAAAAATTCAATCAGAATAATTCGTTTCAAAACTCAATCAGAATAATTCGTGAC
>ODAJ012189205.1_pt1 | contig 13446 bp, 14 predicted proteins | sample 1539241 | NCBI WGS metagenome assembly ODAJ01 (sample SAMN02144231, study PRJEB22623) | gut metagenome | biome: sheep rumen | host: Ovis aries | place: New Zealand | reverse complement strand
GTTCTGCTTTGCGAGCGCAATGCCCTCATAGACCTTTTCGAGCCGCGGATTCGGCACGACGCCGCCGAGCGCGACATGGCGCACGCCCGCCTCGTCGAGCGACGCTTCGACGCGCTGCAAAAGCCCCGAGCGCACGACGCTGCCGCCGCCGTAGTGGATCAGCGCACAGCTGCCGCCGAACGACTTGACGAGCGCGCCGGTTTTTTGTTCTGCATCATGACCGAACACGACCTTGGTCGGGGTATAAAGCGTAAAATCTCCGTTCATAGGGACACCTCCGATTGTGATTCGGTTTATTATACTACGTTTTGCTCACAATGGGAAGCGAAACATGCAACCTTTCGGCGCACGCAAACGTCTTATAAGAAAGGGGGATAGACAAAATCATCGGTTTAATTGTATAATATCGGCAGAAACGGGAAAGGAAACGCCGATGGAACGACCCGATAAAGATCTTGCTTTTATGCTGCAGTATGAGAACGTCGCCTGGTATGAGGACGGCGCCGTTCGCATTCTGGACCGCCGCTGCTATCCGCGCACGGTATCGTTTGTGACCTGCCGAACGCATGAGGAGGTCGCGCAGGCGATCGCCGACATGGTCACGCAAAGCGCAGGTCCGTACCCGGCTGCGGCGATGGGAATGGCGCTTGCGGCGCACGAATGCCGCGACCGGTCGGAAGCGGAACAGCGCGCGTTTCTGATGCGTGCGGCGGACCGTCTGACGCATGCACGCCCCACGACGGCGAAGCGCATGGAACGCGTCTGCGAGCAGATGACCGAGGCGGCCGAAGCGGCATGGAAAAGCGGGGCGAACGTTGCCGAGGCGATCAAGGCGCGGGCGATCGAAGCGAACAACAGCCGCTACCGCAAGATCGCAAGGATGGCGGAGTATCTGGTCGGGCGATTCCCGCAGGACGGAACGATCCTGACACAGTGCTTTGCGGAAACGATCGTCGGCATGATGCTGAAGGAAGCGAGGGCAAAAGGAAAGCGGCTTCGCATTTTCTGCCCGGAAACACGTCCGTATTTTCAAGGCGCACGGCTGACCGCAACGGTCTGTTATGAAATGGGCTTCGACGTCACGGTCATCACGGACAACATGCCTGCGTTCGTGATGCAGAACGAGCATGTGGACGTGTTCACCTCGGCGGCCGACGCCATCACGATGGACGGATATGTGGTCAACAAGGTCGGCACGTTTCAGATCGCGATCGCGGCGAAGTATCTCGGCATTCCGTATTATGTGACCGGCGCGCCGGACGTTGTGCATCCGACGATCGACACCGTCCGGATCGAGCAGCGCGATCCGAAGTTCGTGCTCGAGGCGATGGGCGTCAAAACCGCGCGCGACGGCGTGAAGGGCTATTATCCGGCTTTCGATATTACGCCGCCCGAACTCGTTTCGGGCGTTGTGACCGATCGAGGCGTGTTCGACCCCAAAGATCTGCATCGCTATGCCGAAGGCGGCGTGCAGGCGTACGAAGTGGTTGTATAGGAGGGCAAGGGTATGACAGTCAATGTATACGAACAGTTTTTTGCAGCGGAGTGCGTGGCAAACGGCATCATTCGCCACGGCGCGCTGGTCATGCTGATCGCGACCAGCGAGAACAAGACGGTGCGCTATGATGCGGCGGTCACCTTCTTCCCGCATATCGACGAAACCGATTTTGCGGTTTCCTACGATGCCTATTATGAGGACGTGCTCTATGAGGCGCCGGGCAGACGCTCCCAAAAGCGCGAGGAGCTGCTGCTCGAAACGCTGCGCGAGGACGTTGACGTGCTTGCAAAGCGCGCGAACGCCGTGATCTTCTGGGACCGTCCGCTGCGTCCCGCACGGCGCGGCTGAGCAAAAGATTTTTTGCAGGCGATGCAACCGATCGGTTCGCATTGCGGTATTCTATGCGGAAAAGGAAAAGAAAGGAAACCGATATCATGAAAAAAATTCTTGTGATCGCGGTCGCGGCGCTGATGCTCTTTGCGATCGCATGCAGCAGACAGCCGGAGGCAAACGTTTCCGATACAGACGCCGTGCAGACGGGCGAACAGGAAGCACAGCAGCCGCAGGAACAGGCGGCAAACGAGCCCGAAAAGGAAGAGACGACCGAGCCTGTTGAGGCGGAGCCGACGGAACCCGAAAAGGAAGAAGTGACCGAACCTGTTGAGGCGGAGACGACCGAACCCGCACAGGAAGAAACGGCGGAGGCGGGCGAAGCGATCGAACTGGAAGAGCTCGATACGGAAGAAGCCGACCGTGACGAACAGTCGGAAGCATACACGTCCGGCAAGGATACCGAAACCCCTGAGATCGATATGGATACGTACACGATCGTCGGCGGATGGGAGATCGCAGGCGTCGGTTCGGACGCGCTGCCCGAGGACGCCGCCGCGGCGTTTAGGACCGTGACGGAGACGCTGCTCGGCGCAACCTATCGCCCGATCGCCTATCTCGGCAGTCAGGTGGTTGCCGGCACGAACTACGCGATCCTCTGCACACGCACGCTCGTAACGGCGGAGCCGACGACGGACCTTGCGGTACTGACGGTGTACGTGGACCTCAACGGCGGCGCAGAGCTTCTGAACATCGCGGACTTTACGCTCGACGATTATGTTTCCAAAGAAGATGCGGGCACACCTGCGCAGCTGATGGGCGGCTGGCAGGCGCCGGAAGAGGCGGAGGCGCTCACGTCGATGCCGCAGGATGCGGCCACGGCGTATTCCGCCGCGTTCGACGGGTTCGTCGGCAATTCGCTGACGCCGGTCGCGTATCTCGGCAAACAGATCGTTTCCGGAACGAACTTCGCATTCCTCTGCCACAGCACGCTCGTGACAGAGGAGCCGGTCGTATCGATGCAGGTCGTCGTGATCAATCAGGATCTTGAGGGCAATGCAACGCTGACGAACATCGTGACCGTCGATCCGGCGGACTTCAACTGATCGAATCGAAACGGGCTTTCGGCTCAATGCCGAAGGCCTTTTTTCTTTGCGCATTGACAGTCCGCGCACGACGGTGCTATGATGGTTTTATCATGGAGAGGTATGGCGAAATGACGGAACGGAACGGGATTTTCGAAGCGTGGAACGCGCGCATTGCGCCGCAGGATACGGCGGCAATGCACCGGGCAAAGGCGCATTGGGACGGCATCGCTAAGCCGCTTGCGGGACTCGGCAAGCTGGAGACGGCGGTCATCCGCATCGCGGGGCTGACGGGCGACGAGCACGTGTCGATCGATCGCCGCGCGGTCGCGGTGCTGTGCGCGGACAACGGGATCGTCGAGGAGGGCGTTACGCAGACGGACGCGTCGGTCACCGCTGTGATGGCGGCGCGCATCCGCGCGCACGGTTCTTCGGTCTGCCTGATGGCGAAAGCGCTCAAAGCGGACGTATACGCGGTCGATCTCGGAATGCGCACGCGCGTGGACGGCGTGATCGATCTGCATGTTGCGGACGGCACGCAAAATATGGCAAAGGGTCCCGCCATGACCGCGGCGCAGGCGATGCGGGCGATCGAAAACGGGATCCGTCTTGCGGACATGCTCTGCGGGCAGGGGTATCGGATCCTGGTGACCGGCGAAATGGGCATCGGCAATACGTCGACCTCTGCGGCGATCGCATCGGTTCTGCTCGGTCTGCCGATCGATGCGGCTGCGGGACGCGGTGCGGGGCTGTCCGACGAGGGTCTGCTTCGCAAGCGTGCGGCACTGCGCCGCGCGATCGAAACGAACCATCCGGATCCGGACGATGCGTTCGATGTGCTGCAAAAAGTCGGCGGGTTCGACCTTGCGGGACTTGCGGGACTGTATATCGGCGCCGCGATGCATCGCGTGCCGATCCTGATCGACGGTCTGCCGAGCTCGGTCGCGGCGCTCGTCGCCGCCCGGCTTGTGCCGAACGCAAAGACCGCGATGCTTGCAAGCCATTGCTCTGCGGAGCCGGTGGCGAATGCGATCCTGAAGGAGCTCGGTCTCGACGCGATCCTGTTTGCGGATATGAAGCTCGGAGAAGGCACCGGAGCGGTCTGCATGCTGCCGCTGCTGGACGCGGCGCTTTCGGTGTACGACGGCTCGGTCTCGTTTTCGGAAACCGGCATCGCGCAGTATGTGCCGCAGAAGGGGGACGTCCGATGATGATCCTTTTGACCGGCGGCGCGGCGAACGGCAAGAGCGCGTTCGCGGAGTCGCTTTGCATGCAGACGGACGGACCGCGGTTCTATCTTGCCGCAATGCGTCCGTACGGCGCGGAGGGCGAGGCAAAGATCGCAAGGCATCGCAGACTGCGCGCGGGCAAGGGCTTTACGACGATCGAGCGATATACGGATATTGCGTCTCTGCGGCTTCCCGCACGCGGGACCGCGCTTTTGGAATGCATTGCAAACCTGACCGCCAACGAAATGTTCGATGAAACCGGCAATATGACCGATCCCGGGGAACGCGTGCTTGCGGGTGTGGATGCGCTGAACGCGCAGTGCGAACGGCTGGTCGTCATCACCAACGACGTCGGCTCGGACGGCGTCGGCTACCCGCCGGAGACCGCGGCATATATCGATGCGATGGGGCGGATCAACGCGGCGCTCGCGTCGCGCGCCGATACGGTGTATGAACTGGTTGCCGGGATCCCGATTCTGCTGAAAGGAGATTCGCTGCTTTGAAATCGATATGGACGGCGGTCGTCGCCGCGTTTTCCACCTTTTCGGTGCTGCCGACGCCGCGCATTTCCTGGGACCGGTATACCCTGAAGGGCGTGCTGTGCGCACTGCCGCTGGTCGGCGCGGTGATCGGAGGGTTCTGCTGCCTGTATTTTTGGCTTGCCGAATGGCTGCGGCTGCCCGCGATCCTGTCGGCGGTCGTTCTGACCGTGCTGCCGATCGCGGTCTCCGGCGGCATTCATATGGACGGCTTTGCGGATACGGTCGATGCGCTGTCGAGCCATGCGGACGCCGAAAAGAAGCGCGCGATCCTGAAGGATCCGCATGCGGGCGCGTTTGCGATCCTCGGCGTCGGGTGCTATATGCTTCTATACTTCGGACTGTGTGCGGCACTGCCGCTTTCATGGAAAACGATCGGGCTTTTCGGCATTTCGCATGTGCTGGCGCGGGCGACGGGTTCGCTGCTCGGCGCGGCGCTGCGACCGTCGAATCCGGAGGGCATGCTGAAGACCTTCCATGACGCGGCGGCGAAACGCTCAGTCGCGATCCTGATCGTCTGGATCGTGCTCGCGGCTGTTGGCGCGGCATTGCTCGATCCGCTGTCGACGGGGCTGATGCTGCTCGCCTGCGCGCTCGTGTTTCTTTGGGTGCGGCATACGGCATACAGACAGTTCGGCGGCATGTCGGGCGATCTTGCGGGATACGGCATCTCGCTTGCATCGCTTGCCATGCTTTTGGGACTCGTACTTTCGGAAAGGATCGTTTCGCTGTGGTTTTGATTTTGGGCGGCGTCGGCGCCGGGAAAAAAGCATATGTGCGTTCGCTGGGATTCACCGATGCGGACATGGGGGATGATATTTCGGACGGCAAGCCCGTTTTGTGCGATCTGGAAATGCTCGTGCGGCACGATCCGGCGCAGGCGGACGCGCGCTTCGATGCGCTTCTCCGTAAGGAGTTTATACTTTGCTGTGAGGTCGGCAGCGGCGTGATCCCGCTCGAACGTGCCGATCGCGCATATCGCGAGGCGGTCGGCCGGCTGTGTGTGCGGCTTGCCGCAGAGGCGAGTGCGGTCGTGCGCGTCACGGCAGGCATTCCGACGGCGATCAAGGGGGAACTGCCGTGCAGGTAACGTTGATCCGTCACGGAAAAACCGCAGGGAACCTTGCGGGACGATATGTCGGCAGAAACGATGTGCCGCTCTGTCCGGAAGGCGTCGAAGAAGCCGAACGGGCGAAAAAGGATGCGGCGCGTTCCGTCGTGTATGTTTCGCCGCTTTTGCGCGCAAGGCAGACGGCGCAGATCCTGTTTCCGAATGCAAAGCAGATTGTGGTCGAAAACCTCAAGGAGATGAATTTCGGCGATTTCGAGGGACGCACGGCGGACGAGATGGCGGACGATCCCGTTTATCGCAAATGGGTAGAGGACTTCTGCGTCGGCGCCTGCCCGAACGGCGAATCGCAGGTGGGCTTTCGCAAACGCGTCTGCAACGCATTTCAAACTGCGATCCGAAGCGTTGAAGACGGCGCGGTCTTTGTCGTGCACGGCGGCGTGATCATGGCGATCATGGCGGAGCTTTGCGAGCCGAAGAGGGATTTTTACGACTGGTATGCCAAAAACCTCGGCGGCTATACGGTCGACGTTGCGCCAAACGGCACGCTCATAAATCCGCAGTCGATTCAATACTGAAAAAACCTCTGCCATGCAGAGGCTTTTTTGATATACTGCTGCGCATTGCGATATATGAGACTTCGCAAAAGCGATATGCAGCTTTCTCGTGCGATATGATATTCGTTCCTGCGCACCGCAGGACATACCGTGTCAAGGACATATCGTACCCCGAAGGGGGATATCGCTCGTTCGGCAGAAACGAGTCGGATGTGAGTCCCGTGTCATGAAATGCGGCAACGACGCAACTGATCAACAATCCCTGTCTCGCTTTGCTCGGCATACCTTTTACACAAGGGGGTGCTTTTGGCTGCGATCATTCATTGTTTCGGCGTCAAGCGAGGTGCAGCCGAAGGCAGACGGAGGGGTGGTAATCCGCATCACTTCTTTCCGCGGTTTTCATAGTCCTTTTCGATCGCTTCGCTCCAGTTTTCCGCGATCGGCGCGCCCGCGCGGAAGCTGCCGATCGTTTTGCCGACGACTTCGTAGTTCAGCGCAGTGCCGGCTCCGTCGCACGCATAGCGCACCGCGCGCTTTTCGGAGATGCCGAAGCGCTTTGCCGCGGAGATCGCATCCATGTTCGCGCCGAGGAACAGAAACTCCCAGCCGCACTGCTCCCGCGCCTGCTCGATCATGCAGCGCACCGCATCGTACGTATAGCGGCTGCTTGCGTTCTCCATGCCGTCGGTCGTGATGACGAACACGGTCTTTGCGGGGCGATCCTCCTCACGGGCGTATTTGTGCACGTTGCGGATATGATGCACGGCGCCGCCGATCGCATCGAGCAGAGCGGTACACCCGCCGACGCGATACTGCGCGTCGGTCATCGGTTCGATCTTCTGCACGTTTACACGATCGTACAGGACCTCGCTGTCGTTTGAAAAAAGCACCGCGGACAGGATCGCGCTGCCTTCCTCCTTTTTCTGCCGTTCGACCATGGCGTTGAAGCCGCCGACGGTGTCCGCTTCGAGACCCGCCATCGAGCCGCTGCGGTCGAGGATAAAGACGATTTCCGTAAGATTTTGATTCATAAAAAGAGCCTCCTTCGTTTTGTTCTGCCTGCATCATAGCAGAAACGAAGGAGGCGTTTGTCAATTCGTGTTTGACAGTTTTCAGACGGCGGAACCGGTCTTTAAAAGCGGCAGTCCGCAGTCATAGAGCGCGGCGTTGATCGTGACGATGCTGTATTCCTTCCGCTCGATGAAGTACTGCACCACAAGGTCGGCCTTGCTGCTGCGCGTCAGCGCATAACCGGCTTTGCCGAGCAGCGTCTGCGTGCCCGAAACGTCGAGCCGCAGTCCCAGCGCAAGCTGGATCGCGGTGCTCTTGGTCGGCTGATAATCCTTTTTGTTCAGGATCTGATGGAAGAGCTGACGGCTGATCCCGGCGCGGCGGTACACGGCGGAATCCTTTTCGCCGCATTCCTGCAGCAGGGAGAGAAGATGCTCGGAAAAGCTGCTTTCGGCTGTTTTCAGAATATCCTGAAGCCCGTTCGGTTCGGCGGGACGGCGCTTCGGCGGCGCGAGCATCGGCGCGGCTTCTTCCCGATATTTCTGCGCCGCAGACGCCTCCTGAAAGGCGGGACACTTCGCCGACAGAAACATATCCGGCATTTCCGAAAGCTGCTCGCCGGTGTAATATGCATCGATGTAGCGGTGCAGATCTTTGAGCAGTGCATCGGATAAAACAGGCGGCTGTTTCATAAAACGCATGGTGTTTCTCCTTTGCTCACGCGCGCTTTTTGCGGTTGTTCTTCCAGACGCTCCACATGCGGAACATGGTGGAAATCAGCAGCACGCCGACCGCCATCGCGCCCGCCACCATGGCGGTCGCCATACCCTTGTCATACGCTTCGCCGAGCATGCCGCGGCGAATGAAGTCGACGGTATAGTAGATGCCGGAACCGGGGATCAGCGGCACGAGAGCGCACATCAGATAGCTCGTCGCAGGGAATTTGCGGATGCGCGCCATGATCTCGGCATAGAGCGCCGAAGCCGCCGCCGCAAACAGATAGCAGATCGGTTCTTTCAGCCCGGCCTCAAGACACAGACTGCACACGAGCCATGAGACGACGCTGCCGAGCAGGGCGAACGGGATGCCGCGCCCGTGCATGTTGAACATCAGTCCGAAGCCGAGCGTGCCGATCAGACCGAACAGGCATTGCAGCGGGATCGAGTAACGGATCGGCGCAAGATCGATCTGCACGGAGGGGAACAGATATCGCGCAAGCGATACGCCGGCGCTGGTGCCGACGACGAGCGCGACCGCGATGATCACGACCTGCACGAGACGGTTGAGTCCCGACATCGTATCGCCGTAGATGATATCGCGCAGGCTGTTCGTAAACAGAAATCCCGGCACGAGGATCATGATCGCGCCGATCACGGTGATGTCAGCGTTTTTGCCGACGCCGACCGCCGCGAGCACGTTTGCCAGGAATCCGAGGATGAAGCTGCAGACGAACGAGGTGAAGAACGTGTTTGCGTGAAGCCGCCCCATGAACTGCTGCGACGCGCCGATCGCGAGTCCGCAGATGCCGGCGGCCAGCATCTCGAGAAGCCCGCCGCCGAAGAATGCGCCGAAGCCGCATCCGATCAGAAACGCCGAGAGGTAATACACGAACAGGTTATAGCGGCAGACGCTGTTTTCGGTCTCACGAAGGAGCCGGCGTGCGGTCTGCATGTCGGGATGTTCGCTGCAGATGCGGCGGCAGAGCGAGGTATACCGCTCGATGCCGTCGAGCATCGTTCCGCCGCCCTGCAGACGGCGGATCTTTGTCAGGATCTGCCCTTCGTCGGTTTCCAGCGACGCCATGATGCAGCTCGGAATGACGAACGCGTCGACGCGTTTTACGCCGTACGCTTCGATGATGCGCGTGATCGTGTCTTCCACGCGATACGTTTCCGCGCCGCATGCCTGCAGCTTGTTCGCAAGCGAAACGGCAAATTCGAGCAGCTGTTCGTGAAAGGAACGCTCGGCGATGCCGGAAGTCTCTGCGGGGACGGCTTCTTTCGGCTGCGGTTTTGCCTGCAGAACGGAACGCCGCGTTCTTCGGTCGGTTTGTTTTTTCATATAATAACTCCGCACATGGAATGGTTTGCGGTGCAAAGTATATCAGCCGAAAGGGAAAAATGCAAGGGCTTCCTGCACAAAAAGACAGACCCTGCTGCCGCGGCGTTTGTCGCCTCGCTTGCACGGCACGATGCTTTATGCTATACTGGAACATCATACGGAAAGGACGGGGAAGACATGGACGGCGAAATGCAGGAACGGAACGGAAAAAGACCGAAGACGAAGCGGCAGAAACTGCTGCGCGTACTCGGTATCGCTGCGTTCATCGCCGCAAACGCGCTCGTCCTGTTCTTCACCGCGCGCAACGACTTCGCAGAGGACCGTCCGCCGCTTCCGATCAGCCCGTTTTCCGGCGGGAACCTCCGGTTTCTGCTGTGCGCCGCGGGATGCTTTTTGCTTGCGGTCGCGGCGGAATCGGTCAAATTCCTGTGCATGATGAAGCGCCTCGGAGAGCGCGTTTCGGTGCGGCAGGCCGTCGAGGAGACGCTGCTCGGAAAATACTACGACTATATCACGCCGTCCGGCGCGGGCGGACAGCCGTTCCAGATCTGGGACCTGCATGCGCACGGCTATTCGAGCGGCGCTTCGTCCGCAATGCCGCTTGCGTCGTTCGTGACGCTGCAGTTCGGTTTTGTGCTGATCGCGATCTGTGTATTTCTGCTTAACAGCGGCGCAATCGACGCGGTCGGCATCCGCATCGCGGCGTATGTCGGACTGATCTTCTATTCGCTCGTTCCGGTTCTGATCGTGCTTTCCGCGATCTCGCCGAAGGCGACCGCCCGGATCGTCGGCTTTTTCGTGCGCATCGGCGCAAAGCTTCGGCTGATCAAGGATCCGGCGCGTACCGAGGAGCGCGCGGAAACCGCTCTGAAGCGCTATTCGGACAGCCTGAAGATCATTGCAAGGAGCAAGCCTCTGCTCGTGCTGATGTTTGCGCTTTCGATCGTGTATCAGCTTGCGATCTGTTCGATCCCGTACTTTGTCCTGCGCATGTTCGGCTGTGATCTCGGATTCGTGAAGTCGCTGTGCATGTGCGTGTTCGTGTACTTTTCGGTGACGATCGTTCCGACGCCCGGAAATGCCGGGGCGGCTGAGGGCTCGTTCTATATCCTGTTCAATCAGCTCGACACGTCCGGCCTTTTCTGGGCGATGCTGATCTGGCGGTTTTTCACATTCTATCTCTACCTGCTGCTTGGGGTGGTCATCTACGGCGTGCGCGCGGTCGAGCGCGCAGTCAAAGGCCGCAAAACGACCGGAGAAGGAGACGAAGCATGAGATGCGCGTGGGCCGAAACGCCGTTCGGCACGGTCCGCATGACCGAAGAAAACGGCGCGCTGACGGAACTGTGCTTTTCGGATGCGCCGCAGGAACGGGAATCGGCGGATTGTCCCGTTTTTCGGGAGACGGTCCGCTGGCTTTCCGTATATGCTTCGGGACGGCAGCCGGATTTCCGTCCGAAGCTGTCTGCGGCGAAGACGCCGTTTCAGGCGGCGGTCAGGACGGCGCTGCTGTCCGTGCCGTACGGGGAGACGGTCTCCTATGCGGCGCTTGCGGCGCGGCTGCATACGTCGCCGCGGGCGGTCGGACGCGCGGTCGGACGAAACCCGATTCTGCTGATCGTGCCGTGCCATCGGGTCATCGGAAAAGACGGATCGCCGACCGGCTATGCGGGCGGACTTGCGCGAAAAGAGGCGCTGCTTGCGGCGGAACGGACGGAAGGAAGGACTCCGGAAAAATAAAGGTACAGCGATCGCGGCAGGGATCGACAACCCTGCATCGCTGTGATATACTCAATGCATAGATCATGCGGAATACGGGATACCCGAATCTTCGTTGTGCGAAGGATCGATCATTCGAATAAAACGAAAGGTGGTTCAGAAATGGAGCAACGGACGGACATGAAGTATTTGAAGCTGCTTGCGCGCGAGTACCCGACGATCGCGGAGGTTTCCACGGAGATCATCAACCTCCGGGCGATCCTGTGCCTGCCCAAGGGCACGGAGCATTTTATCAGCGACATTCACGGCGAATACGAGGCGTTTCTGCACATGCTGAAAAACGCGTCCGGCGTCGTGCGCGTCAAGGTCGATACGCTGTTCGAAAACAGCGTGACCGAGGCGGAACGCAACATGCTTGCCACGCTGATCTATTATCCCGAAGAAAAACTCGATCAACTGCATAAAACGGGCGTGATCAACGCGGAATGGTATAAGATCACGCTGCGGCGGCTGGTTGAGGTCGCGCGGCTTTCTGCGTCCAAGTATACGCGCAGCAAGGTCCGCAAAGCGCTGCCGCAGGGGTTCGAATACATCATCGACGAGCTGCTGCATGCGATCGAGACCGAGGATAAGCTGCGCTACAACAACGAACTGATCCGCACGATCATCGAGACCGAACAGGCGGATACGATGATCGTCGCGCTGTCCAATCTGATCCAGCGCCTGGTCATCGACCGGCTGCACATTGTCGGCGACATCTTCGACCGCGGTCCCGGCGCGCACATCATCCTGAACCGGCTTTTGAACTACCACAACGTCGACGTGCAGTGGGGCAACCACGACGTTCTGTGGATGGGCGCCGCCGCGGGCAGCCGCACGATGATCGCAACGACCATCATCAATTCGCTCAAGTACGGCAACGTCGATTCGATCGAGGACGGCTACGGCATCTCGCTCTCGCCGCTCGTGACGTTTGCGATGCAGACCTATGCGGACGATCCCTGCACGCGGTTTTTGCCGCGCGAAGTCGGCGGCGCGGGTCACGACAATCCCGATCTGATCGCAAAAATGCATAAGGCGATGGCGGTCATTCTCTTCAAGCTCGAGGGGCAGATCATTGCGCGCAATCCGGACTATCATATGGAGCATCGCGCGATGCTGCACCGCATCGATTACGAGCACGGCACGGTCACGCTGGCAAACGGCGAGACGCATCCGATGACCGATACGCAGTTCCCGACGGTTTTGCCGTCCGATCCGTATACGCTGTCCGAGGCGGAAAACGAACTGATGGAAAAACTGCGCACCGCGTTCCATCATTCCGCACGGCTGCAGGAGCATGTGCGGTTCCTGTTCTCGCACGGGAGCATGTATCTCGTGTGCAACGGCAACCTGCTGTTCCACGGCTGCGTGCCGGCGAACGAGGACGGCAGCTTTGCCTCGGCGATCATCGAAGGCAAGCCGTATGCAGGCAAAGCGCTGTTCGATTGCGCGGATGCGATGGTGCGGAAGGGGTTTTTCGCCCGCTGGGGCAGCGAGGAACGGCAGAGGGGACTCGATTTTTACTGGTATATGTGGTGCGGCGCGAACTCACCGCTGTTCGGCAAGGATCAGATGACGACGTTCGAGCGCTATTTCATCGCCGACAAAGCGACGCATGAGGAGCATAAGAATCCGTACTTCAAGCTTGCGGAGCATGAGGACTTTGCGGTCAGGATCCTCAACGAGTTCGGACTTTCGGATGATCCGGATTCGCATATCATCAACGGGCACGTGCCGGTCAAGATCAAAAAGGGCGAATCGCCGATCAAGGCGAACGGTCGCATCTTCGTCATCGACGGCGGCATGAGCAAGGCATATCAGTCCACGACCGGCATTGCGGGATACACGCTGATCTACAACTCCGAGCGCATGGCGCTCTCGTGCCACGATCCGTTCGTCACGGTATCGGAGGCGATCCGATCCGAGGTTGACATCCATTCGACACAGCAGATCGTGTATACGCCCGCGCGGCGCAAGCGCGTTGCGGATACCGACGTCGGCAAGACGCTCATCGAGCGCATCGCGGACCTCGAACAGCTGCTCGCCGCCTACCGTTCCGGCACGATCAAGCAGCACGCAAGATAATGGTTGCATCAAAAAGGATCCCGTATCGGGACCCTTTTTCGTTAATCGTCGAAGACCGGACGCGTTTCTTCATTATAGGAGAAGATGCCGAGGTCGTAGCAGAACTGCTGCCGCAGCAGTTTATACCGCGGGTGATAGATGACCTCGAAGCGCTTTGTGACGACGGAGCGCCAGCCCTCGCCGGTCGGGTTCTGCGCGGTGGTGTTGATCTCGCAGTCCGGC
>ODAJ014789014.1_pt1 | contig 13447 bp, 2 predicted proteins | sample 1539241 | NCBI WGS metagenome assembly ODAJ01 (sample SAMN02144231, study PRJEB22623) | gut metagenome | biome: sheep rumen | host: Ovis aries | place: New Zealand | reverse complement strand
TGCTTCACAGCCACTGGGTCAAGATAGTGAGTGCGTTAGCGAGTGTGGTTGTTTTCTGCACTGTATATGCACTTATCCTTCCTGCCATTACGATGAGTAATCAGGATCCCAAGTGCGGCATAGAGGAGCATACACATATTGCTGAATGTTATGACGCAGAGGGGAACATTATATGCGGATTAGAGGAGCATGCTCATAGCTTGTCATGCTACTCTGATTTGTATGCGGCAATCGAAGATGAGGGATATTGGTCAGCTGATATACCGGAGCTTACAGGCGACCGCAATGCTGATGTGCTTGCCGTTGCACAGTCGCAGATCGGATACAGAGAGAACGATGAGAATTATCTCATATCCGAAAATGAACAGACGAAGGGATATACTCGTTACGGTCATTGGTATGGCGAGTTTGTAGATACAGAATCGGAACGTCTTGAGAACGGACTGAGCTACTATGCATACAAAGATTGGGATGCAATGTTCGCATCCTTCGTTCTGTACAACGCAAATATATATGATATGGGTCTTGATAGTGACGCCGGCAACTGGGCCGGTGCTCTTGGTGAGGCCGGAATTTATGTTGATGCAGCTGATTATGTGCCGCAGATCGGCGACCTTATCTTCTATACACGCAATGCCGGTGAGAACATGCATGTGGGTATCGTTTCCGGCGTCAACAGAGGATTCTTCGGAAATGAAATCAAATCCATCTCTGTCATCGCAGGTGACTCGAACAATGAAGTCGAAGAGATCAAAGTAGCGGTAGCAGAGTATACAGAAGGCGACATTACATTTGAGACAATCCACGGCTATGGCGTATTAACACCGGGCTACGGCGTGACCGACGAGTCAACAGCTTCGGAAGTCCAGCCCGACGATTCCACTGTGGCGGAAGTGGCTGCAGAGGAAATTGCAGGAGAAGATGTAGCAGTTGAACCGGCGGTTGACGAGGCTGCGGATGCTTCTGAAGCCGAGGAAGTTGTAAACCTTGACAACAGCGCGGACCATCTGATCGGACAGAATGAAGAGAGCCTTGACACGGTCGAAGAGAATACCGAAGGCTCCGCAGTGGTGGAGAGCGTTGAGGGGGCTGTTTCAGAAGATGGTTCCGAGATTGTTATGAACTGGAGTCTGTCCGCTAATCTTCCGGACGCAACACTTCCGGCAGGTGCAATCATCCGCGTCGATACAGCATCTGCAAAGGTTCATTCCATGACAGTAGATCAGGTACGTGCCTGGGCTGAGACGGCAGGAACCGGTGCGGAATATGCAACATTTGTAGACAACGATAATTATGAAGTAACTTTCATTGGCGATAACGGACTTCTCTATTCCTGGGCTGACGTACAGAACATGGATGCAGCAGCTGCCACATCCTTTACAGGAATTCACATCAAGGCAGTGAACGATGTAGCACTTGGAGAAGATGGCGCAATATCCTTCAACTTTGCCACAACAGCCAAAGTTGCTGATGCAAATGTCGGACAGAACTACTATGTATCCAAGGTCAATGTAAACGGATTCGCAGGCGCAGCTACCTTCACATATGAAAACGGAGAAGCTGAGGCTGTCGATCAGAATGAAGTTTTGAGAGATGCAGGGCTGGAAGAGGAACCTGCTCAGAAGACCCTGGTCTCCAAAAAGAGCGATTATACTGTAACTATGTCTTATGGGCCGGAAGCAGAGATACCTGACGGATCGAAGCTCTATGTAAAGGAGATTAAAGAGGGTACGGAAGAGTACAATCAGTATATTGAGGACGCAAAAGCTGCTCTCGGAATCAGCGAGGAGGATGCGAAGGAACTTTTAGGCAGATTTTTTGATATTAAGATTATTACCAGAGATGGAATATTTGAGCCGAAGGCTGCAGTCAATGTCAATATTGAATATCAGACAGCTATCGAGACAGAAGATGCTTCAGCTGTCAGCGCTGTACATTTTTCAGAAGACGGACCGGAAGCAATCGAGGTAGAAGCGGTTGACGTTGCTGAGCCGGAAGATGAGGTCGCGATGGTGAAGAGCGTTGAGTTCACCGCCGAATCCTTCTCTGTTTACGGTATCGTATACACGGTAGACTTTGAATATGTAGATCCCGGAACGGGCGAAGTATACTCTTACAGCCTGAAGGGCGGCGAGTCAATTAACCTGACAGATCTCCTTGTAACTCTCGGTCTCAAGAACAGAGAGGATGCAGAAAACTTCGTAGCGAATGATGTAGAGAATGTTGAGTTCAGCGATCCTGAACTTGTTAAGGTTACCCATAAGGGTAAGGTACTTGGTATATTCGGTGCCGAGGACTGGCTGCTTGAGAGCTTGAAGCCGTTCTATTCAACAGAGACACTCACAATTTCCCAGAAGGACGGCAGTGAGTTGGTAATAATTGTACGAGACCTTCAGTATACAACAAGCTTGAATGATGTGTTGTCAGACATGACAATTTCGGGTGCTGAATGGGATCCTGCAACTGACAGCTATATTGTCAAAAAAGGGAAGCAATATGGCATAACAATGAACTTCCAGGAAGGTGATGGCAACGGACAATACCAGTTCGCAAATGATGGCACGATGACATTGCAATTACCGTCTGGTGTAAGATTTGAAGCAGATGGCACATTTAATATTTATGTAAATGAGGCTGGAGAAAATTATACAATAGATGGAAACCAAGTAAAGATTAATCAAACTACCGGTAATCTTGAAATAACATTTAATACAGGGCATCAGTTTTACCAAAAATTAAAAGATTTGACCACGGCCAGATTCACAGTAAGTGCAACCGGCGTATTCACCAATCAGTCGGATGAATACACGATTGATGGTCAGACAGATACCCACATAAAAGTAGATAATACACCGGATGTAAATATCACAAAAGCTGGTTCAATTATTGACTGGAATAGTGATCCAAACATTGCTACGGTGAAATACACTCTTAATGTAACATCGAACGGTGAGGCTAGTGGCGTTGAAATAACAGACACAATTAACGGCACTGGATTGACCTACAACGGGGATGCTAAAGTTTATTTAGATGGCCAGCAGGTCACTACATGGGATACTACATCTCAATCAGGTACTGGTTTTTCCATGAGAACCGATACTCTTCAGGATGGTAAGACATATGTAGTAGAGTATACAGCTAACATTGCAAAGGGATCATTAACACAGAATAGTGACGGTTCCTACAGCCTCGGAGCAAACAATGAGGTCAATTGGACCGGCAACAAAAAAACTACGCATGATCTTGACCATGTAGTTACAAGGCCTGGAATTAGCAAAAGCGGTTCAACAAAAGAGCAGAACGGTAGTGTGACAACTACTACGTGGAAGATTGAAGCGGACAGTGATTGGGGCGCAAATAACCAGCTGACAACTGTCACGGATAGAATTAAGACTGAAGGAGTGCAGTATGTATCAGGTGGTGGAATTCATGTCGTGGTCATTGACAAAGACACCAATCAACCTGTGCCTGGTGGCGAAGTAGACGTACCTTATTCTAGTATTTTAGTTCCAGAATCAAATGGTCGATCCTGGAAATATGATGTAAGAAACGTCGTTCCTAATGATGGCAAGAAATATCATTATATTATTACATACGACACGGTATACGATATCGGCAATGCAACAGAAGGCGTAACGATTAAGAACGAGTACGAAGATAATCGCGATAATGACGGAGAGGGTCAGGCTTGGGTAGGACCTAATCCTGAAAACAGATTCGATCTGGATAAGCAGTTCGCATCGAAACAAAACATATCAGGCGAAACGATTGTTACATGGACAATTACAGTGACTGTTCCTGCAGCGGGTCTTGGTGCGTTTGATGCAGTTCTTACTGATGTTCTCCCGCATACAGAAGGATATAAGGATAGTTTTGTCAGCTTTGAAGGTTGTACGGGACTATATGAGGATAGTGGAGAATCTGTAACATGTGACGCCAATTCTCAACCGGGTAAAGTAATATTTACGTTTAAGACTAATGATAATGACGGATTATTGCCATCGAACGATGGGAAAGCACGTCAACTTGTCTTAACGTTAAAAACGAAGTGCGACGCTGATTGGTTGGCGGACGATGATGCTGAATTAACTCACACTAATGAAGCTATCTTCCATAATATGCATAAGCCTGCAAACTTTACGCCGGACAAGCCTAGCATGGAGAAGGAAGGACAGCGTGACGGAGAGGACGGAGGACTGCCGAAGTTCACGTACAGCTTAACGGCGGGTGTATTTTCTGATGATTTATTTGCTAATCCTTGTCCGTATCAAGGCATGCATGCAGGTAATGATCCGACTAAAGGATGGTTTGTTGAATTTGAGGATAATTATGATGATAGGTTCGTATATGTTGATGGAAGTGCAACAGTAGGAGGCGGTGATCAGTACAGCCAGGAGAATGGACGCAGTACGGACGGAGTTTCTGTTGAAAAAATGCCAGGGGAAGATGGCAAACTTAAGTTCCGGCTTTACAAAAACGACCTTCCGAAGAATAACGGCAATTTGTACCAGTACTATAAGATTAATTATAGTCTGAAAGTCAAGGATACGCAGACCTTGGAGGCTCTGCGCAATGAAGCCATAGCTCAAGGTAAAGCAGTCGAGCTTAATAATACTGTTAACGTCTTAGGTGGTCGTGAAGGTAAAGTATACTATGAACCGAAGATTCTTGACAAGGAACATGCAATAAGAGACGACGGCAAACTTGAATTTACCATTAAAGTAAATGAGGAAGGATTGAAGCTGTCAGATAAAGGAGTGCTTGTACTTACTGATACTATGACTAATCTTAGTGTACGGTATCAGGATATTAGTATTGAAGTGGCAGGAAACAAGACAGTTGAGACAACAGATGCAGACGGAAATCCTGTAACAGCTCCTTACTTCAATATGAAGGGGAATGTAATAACTTTCTATATCCCGGACGAAGCTGCAGTTACCATCAAATATCTTGCTACACCAAGAGGCGAGGTGGGAGCTGACGGAAAGATTCATTATAGTAACACTGCAAAAGTCTTAGGCTTTGAGAAGACTGATTCCGGTGACGAGCAGTATACAAGTGATGCTGTCGGTTACGGTACGAACTATGGTGTTTATATTTATAAGGCAGATGGCAACGTAAACAGTAACGCTCTTGCAGGTGCAGTATTCAAGCTTTATGAAGTTGACAAGGAGGATGCTAACGGTAATATCATTAGCGGAACTCCTATAAAGGATAAGGATGGGAATGATTATACAGTAACGACGGCTGATGGAACTCATGATACAACGAAAGGTGTTGTCATGGTTATTGGTACAGATGATCTGGGATTTAACCTTAAGCCGGAAAAACGCTACTATCTGTTAGAAACTAAAGCACCTGAAGGTTACGCTCTTGACAATACCAAGTATACGTTCATTATATCTAAAGATGGTTATGTCAATTACACGTCTAAGCCGGTTGTTGCTCCTGACGGAAGCGGAAAGCTTGTACAGGCTTGGACGTATCATAATGGCGACGTCCTGACAATGAAGAACTGGAGAAAAGACGGTGTTCTGACTTTGGAGAAGAGCTTTACCGGTATTGATCCTGCTACCATGGATGATGATCAGAAGGCCGCTATCAAATTTGACATTTACACAATAACAGGGGAAGGAGCTGACGAAACACAGGCATTGTGGAGAACAATTACTTATGATCAGTTCTCTGCAGAAGAAAATGAAGATCATTCAATAAGCTATAGGTATACAATCGGAGATTTACCGGCCGGTAAGTATAGAGTTGTTGAAACAGTCGATGATGTGACTTGTAGAAAGACGACTTATGAAATTGTGGATTCTGATGAAGGTGCAGGCGCTAATAATAACCCAACTAACAAGGATGAGCGCTATGCTACAATTATTATTTCTGATGAAGATGTCAGGGATCATACAGAAAATCAGGTTACTGTTTCTAACGAGTATAATATTCCGTCTGAATTCAAGATTTATAAGCATGCTGAAGGCGAGACCAGTTATAAGCTTGAAGGTGCCAAGTTCGAAGTATATGCACTTGATGGTAATAATCAGATCACAGGAAATCCGATCGCTACATATACAACGAATGCTCGTGGACGATTCACTATTACGCAGACGAATGATGATGGACAGGGCGTATTACAGACTAATACAGTTTATGGGCTTAAAGAGAAAGATCCGCCTGCCGGATTCCTGAAGAATGAACAGGTATTCTATTTCTGTTTCCTGGCTGACGGTACAACCAACCTGCCAGCTAACCCCCCTAGTGGAACAAAAGCGATTCAGTGGTTGCACAGTGAAGATCAGAATATCGGGGATACGCCGGATACAACATATCTGGAAGCAACGAAAGTTTATAAGAACGAGTTGCTTGAGGATCAAACGGATATTCATGATACTGTCCAAATTAGAGTTAAGCAGATCGCCTCTTACGATAAGGCTGGTAAGGTCACTGAACCTGTGCTTTCAGGCTATTATAAAACAGGTGCAGATAAGCCGGTTAATTCTGCTCAGCAGGCAACTGTATTCAATGTCATTTATGATACGACAACAGAGGAATGGCATATAGAAAATGGTGGCCCGGTAGTTAATGGAAAGCTGACAGGTCTGCCTACTATGACCTTTGATAATCATATACCGATTTATTACACTTATGAAGTTGAGGAGCTTCCGGTTCCTAATTATATAGCTAGCTATAAACACGAGAAGGCAGGAGACGGAGGAACAAGCGCCGAGATAACTAATAAACCGGATACGAACAATCCGACCACAAGAGTACATGTTAAAAAGCGTTGGGTAGATGTCGAAGGCAATGATGTAACCAGCAATATGGGTCTTGAAGACGGAGTATCAGTTGACGTTTATAGATACGTTGGGGCACTTACACGTGGTACTATCGTTGAAGCAGATGGTAGTCTGAGAGATCCATCGGAAATGTTTACGACAATTGCCACATTCAATGAAGCATCAAAAGTAAATACAATAGATAATAGCTACTTCAACTGTTTACCGGGAGATGTGCTTCGTTTTAGAATTAAACCAATATCTTTGTTAGGCAACAGAACATTTGAAGACTTATCGCCAAGTGATGTAGGTATAAAGTTTAGAAATGTTGATGTTAATGTCATAAAAGATAGTGCTAATGAGTGTTTTATTTGTGAGTATTCGCCTTTCCAGGATATGAAAACATTCCAAATAAATCTGTATAGTAATATAGAAAAAGCGGATATAAGCATTGAAAATATTACTGCAGAAGGTCGAACCCAGATTCTGACACAATCCGATGTCGATGCTATCCCGGAAGCGGATAAGAAATTCATGGAGACATTGGAACTTAACAAGCAAAATGGTTGGTCGGCTATATCGAATGAGTACGTAAAATCAGCGACACTAACTAGAAAAATTGATCATGGTAGCTGGGAAGAAACAGTAACGGGTACGTTTGCCTTAACTTATTTTATAGTTGAGCCGGATGGAATGAATTTCGAAGCTGACTATACCGTTAGCGGTGATACCACCACTGTTACAAATGTTGATAAAAAGATGGAGGTTGATAAGACTTGGTTTGCAGCTAATGGTAAGGATGATATAACAGCGACTAAAGAAAACGGTACAGTTACCTATACAATTAAGCGAAACAAATATCAAACTCCGGTACCTAAGACTATAGAAATCACAAAAAACGGGCTTAGTACAACATATAATGCTAATATTGACTTACAAGTGCCAGCTGAACCCATTAAAGTTGGTGCAACTGTCAAGATGACTTTGAAGCTTGGTCAGAGAAGGGGTACACTTGAAGACAGCACAATGGATACTATACAGATAGATGGAGCAGAAGCAAATAGTATCCATGATTCGTTGCCGAAGCTTTACATACCTGATTCTGAACAGCAACACAACTACCATATTATTCGTGAATATACGTTTGTAGTTGCAGATGACATTAATCTCTCCGGTGAATTGATGTTATCAAGTCAAGCAGCTGAAGGAGGTTTAAGCATTATTTTCAACATTCTGAAAGAGCCTAGCGGGACGTATATCCCCGATGAAGATGACACGCCGGTTGCAACCGGAGAAAGTGTTGGTACAGTAACGGTTGGTTATGATAGTGTTGTTTCCGCTAATTTCATTGACAGTAATGTTGTAGCTGAAAATGGTTCTACTCCTTGGTCAGTTGTTATCAATAAGCTTCCGGGAACCGATGGTGAGTATACTTATACATACTATGTTGAAGAAACGGTAGAAGCATCTGATGATTTTGATTTAGTTTCTATCACGCCTTCGCAGGGTACTCCTGTCGGTGGAAAAGTTCAGGTTGTAAACAAGCTTAAGCCCGGTCGCTTAAGGGTAAAAAAAGTTGTTGAAGGTGCAGTTCCTCCGGATAAAACCTTCCAGATAGCGGTAACTGATGCTGATGGTAATTACTATGATCACGAGGGTAAAAATTACGGTTCTACTCCGTATTACGAGACACTCAGAGCAGGTCGTGAATTAGTATGGAATCCACTTACACCTGGTAATTATCAGATATCTGAAAAGGATGCATCTGAAAGCAATTACTCTTGGACTGTAACCGGAACTGACTCTGTAAAGGTAGAGCTTGGAAAAGAGACTGCAGCTACTGTGACAAATAGCTACTACGAGACTACGAAGTATATTCCTAAAGCTACCAAAGCACTTAAGATAGGTAACGAAGATGTCAATCCATGGCCGGCTGGTGTAAGCTTTGATTTCTACCTGACATTTGTGAGTGCTGTTGCTTCTGATGATGTAACACCTCTCAGTAGGACAGATATTACTATGGGGGATCATGAAGCCGTTGCAACAGAGTCGCAAAAGACTGGTCAATTTGGTGAGATAGAGTTCAAGAAGCCGGGTACTTATACATTTACTATTGAGGAGGTGGAACCTGCCGGAACACAAAATCATAAACGTAATGGCATAGTTTATAGTGAAGAAAAGGCTACACTCACGGTAGTAATTGGAGAGAAAGAAGGTGCAGGAAACAACGGAAAGCTAGAAGTAAAGAGTGCAACATATAGTATTCCTAATAGTGATGGAATGGGAGCTCTGATTACAAATCATATGGACTATCCTGAATTCGCACCGAGTGTAACTAAGAGCTTGAAGGAAGATGGTGTAGAGGTTGATGATGTTGATTGGGGAAATAGAACTTTCACTTTCGATTTGGCGATAGACAACACTGATCCATTTACAGCTGCGAATGTAAATAATATCATAAGACCTTCAGCAGAACAGATGGTAGCTACGGTTGACAAGGATACTCCGAATCATAAGAAAGCATTTGGTAGTATAGCTTTCAAAGCAGCCGGTACTTACAAATTCTTGATAACAGAACGTGAACCGAGTAGTCCTGATTCTCAAGTAGGCTATGACACAACAGCGAAACACGTCGAAGTTACAGTTGGTGATGTCGGTGACGGCAATCTTTCTGTAACACAGGTCAAAGTAGAAGGTAATCCAAATCCAATTACAGGTGATGCTATCGTCGGTTCAGGCGTTACTGTTACCAATACTTATACAAGAGAGAAAGAGTATAAGTTCAAGAAAGTCTGGTTAGACGACAATAGCGCTTCTGCAAACCCGGTACAGTGGGTAAAGGACATCAAGGTCGACTTGTACGGAAGAAAGAGTGGAGCGCAGGATACTCACCTTGGCGAGTATACAATACAATATCCGGCTCCAGCTGGTGCTGCGTATACAGTAGAACTGAAAGAAGAGGACTTTGGTGGCAAACATTATTATTCATATGAGGTTACGATACCGCATTTGAATGCGCAGTATGACAGCTTCTATGTGGTAGAGCAACGGGTCGACGGTTATGCTACAGACTATGGCAAACTTCACGTTGATAATCCTGATGAAACAAATAATTCGATAGAAATTGTTACAGGAAAAACATCTGCCAATGATGGCGAATATGTTATCAATAGTCTTATTCACATTACACTTCCGAGTACAGGTGGATTTGGCACTACGCCGTTCTGCTATATGGGAATCGTACTTATTGCACTTGCATCTGTACTATTTGCATACATTAACAGAAGTAAGTTAAGTATGATTTGTATGGAGAATAGTGTTGGTTCCGGACGTAAAACGAACAAGAGGAGAGGAGGTGGTGGCCTATAAGCGCGACTATATTACCTCGATGTAGAGGCAAGCCTCCTCTAATTGCCAAAACCTCCGCCGGACATTCAACCAAGGGAAAATGGTTTAGCAACGGCGGAGAGTGGAAGGCGAGAGATGTATCATTAATTTTCGAATGATTTTCTAAGATCATGTGAAGCCTTTAACAGGCAAAAAAGTAACTTGGTGGTTTATTTGTAAAACAATCTGATGGGAAGTCGGAGTGTATAATCCACAGATAGATCACTTTAGTAAAAAAGAACAAGAAAGGACAAAAGTATGAAGACATTAAAGAAAATGATGGCACTGATGATTGCGGTCGTTATGTGCATGGCAATGACGGTAACTGCATTTGCAGGATCCGGAGCGACAAACGCACATGTAATTACTGTAAAAAATTCTGATGAGATTGGGCCACATACCTATGAAGCTTATCAGGTGTTTGTTGGTGATTATGATACAACTTCAAATAAACTTACTAACATAACATGGGGCGAAGGTGTTAAAGGTACTGATATTCTTAATGCTGTTAAGGCTGACACAGCCACATTTGGAGCAGATGCTGCAAATGCAGCCAGCGCAGAAGATGTAGCAGCATTACTTGGAACAGGTATTGATACACCTGCTGCGAAAAAGTTTGCAGAAATTGTTGGCGAAAATCTGGTAGCTGCCAACGCTAAAACCTCAACAAAAGGTGATGAAGGATATGTTATTAATGTTACCGGAGACGGTTACTATTTCATCAAAGATAAGGCTCCGCTTCCAACTGATACAGACAATACAGATCCACATAAGGGCGATGCAGAGACACGCTATATCTTGAAAGTTGTAAAGGACACCGACGTTAACGCAAAATCTAACACAGTTGAATCTAAGAAGAAAGTACAGGATATTAATGATTCAACACAAACAGCAATCCAGTCACTTGCCGATTCTGCTGACTATGATATCGGAGATACAATTCCGTATACGCTGACATTCAAACTGCCGGCAAATTATGCTGATTATAAGACATATGCAGTTAATTTCTTTGATGATATGTCTGCAGGTCTGACATATAACAACGATGCAAAGATTTACTATGGCGATAGTGATACTACTGGTGCAACTATAACTTTTGCAGTTGACAGCACACAAACATCAGCTTATACAACTCCTTCTGCGGGAAAAGTATATAAAGCAAGCGTAGCAGATCTGAAGACAGCGGCACCAAATCTTCAGGCTCTGGACACTGTTACAATTAAATATACAGCTACATTGGGAGCGGGCGCAGTTGTCGGTGCAGAAGGCAATCCGAACAAGTATCAGGTAGAGTTTTCAAATAACCCGAATGGCGAGGGTACCGGCAAAACACCGTGGGATGTTAATATCGTATTCACTTATGATATCGAAGTTGACAAGGTAACAGGCGCAAATAAGCAAGCCCTCACGGGAGCAGCTTTCGCACTTTATAAACTGTACACTCCTGAAGCTCTTACACTTGCAGGAAAAACAGCTGCTAGCGAAATCAAATACGATAACGGCAATAAGACATTTGACATGGGCGATGACAATTGGGTTCTGGTTGAACAGAAAACAGTTGGTGGAAGCGAATTTACATTTAACGGTGTAGATGACGGTACATATCTGCTCGTTGAGACAACAACACCGTCTGGATTCAATTCTATTGCGCCGAGCAAGTTTGCAGTTGAAGCAGTGCACAATGATGGTGACACACCAGCATTTGCAAGTGTTACCGGAACAAATATTAGCGGAACAGGACTTGCACCGATTACTCTTGGACCAAAGACAAAGAGCGCAGATGATAGTACTGCTACAGGTCTTAAGACAGAAGTGATCAACAATGAAGGTTCAAGCCTTCCGGAGACCGGTGGCATCGGTACCACAATCTTCTACGTACTTGGTGCAATCCTTGTAGTAGGTGCCGGCGTTGTCCTCGTTACACGTCGCCGCATGAGCGCTTAACGATTTAGATACGTCGTTTAAGTTACAACTAAAGGTATCTGTAGTAGAATTTAATGGTATTACACATGGGAATATGCATACAATGCATAATTAACATGATCTAAAAAACCCGCTGATTTCCCGGTACTTACTGGGCAATCAGCGGGTTTTATTCGTACAGTGTAGATAATGGGTTTATTCACAGCCATGATACAATGAGAATAAAGACTCACGGAGGAAAATATCATGGCAAGAAAAAACGTAAGCGATGAAAAACCGGATGAGGAGCTCCGCATACTTTGGGGGAACAGTGATGACCCGATTGTGAAAATGGTTTTGATTATGTGTTATTCAGGTTTTCGTCTCAGCGCTTATGAGAAGATAGAAATACACCTGGATGAGAAGTATTTTATAGGAGGAGTGAAAACAGAAGCCGGAAGGGGACGTATTGTTCCGATTCACAGCGGTATATTTGAGTTGGTGAAGGAATTGGTGAATTCAGAAAATGCATATTTCTGCTGCCGGGGGAAAGATATGTTCTATCGGAAAATGCGGAAGAAACTGGTTCAGATAGGCATCGATACAGAAGGGAGATATCATACGCCTCACAGCTGCCGACGCACATTCAGCAGATTGTGAGAGTCATTGGAATTACCTGTCATTTAAAGCCTGAAGTGCAAAGCTTTTCGGAAAATTCCGAAAGGTGTTGAAAATGAAAAATGAATTCGTTTATAATATATAGATGCACATAAAGCTTTGGAGAAGATACATATATTCTAAATATAATCTATGTAAACTTCATGTTCTTATACAAATGATAGGAACAAAGGCAAAAAATCGGTAACCAAGGGAGATGTTATTAATATAGAATGGGCGCTTTTTTACGAAAAAATCTTGTCACAATTATACTGCTTGGAATGATTGTCGTAGGACTGGGGCTTATCGCATATCCATCCGTTGCGGACTGGTGGAACTCATTTCATCAGACAAGAGCAGTCGCTGCATATGCTTCTGTGATCGCAGATATGAGTCATGAAGAGTATGACAAAATATTGAATGAAGCAGCGGAGTATAATAAGCAGATAGCAGAGACAGGCGTAAGATGGCATATGAGTGACGAAGAGATACAGGAGTACAATTCTATCCTGGATGTCACAGGAACCGGCATCATGGCCTATATTGATATTCCTAAGATTCACGTTCAGCTTCCGATTTATCACGGTACAGATGATACTATCCTTCAGATAGCCGTCGGTCACATCACAGGAAGCAGCCTGCCGGTCGGAGGTGAGACGAGCCATTGTATCGTTTCAGGACATCGCGGTTTGCCGTCCGCGAAGCTTTTCTCGGATTTGGAT
>ODAJ011703613.1_pt1 | contig 13447 bp, 19 predicted proteins | sample 1539241 | NCBI WGS metagenome assembly ODAJ01 (sample SAMN02144231, study PRJEB22623) | gut metagenome | biome: sheep rumen | host: Ovis aries | place: New Zealand | reverse complement strand
AAGAAATATCAGCTTGAAATCAACCTGTCAAACAAACAGGATGTCGGCGAGACGGCTGCATTCAAACCTGTAGAAAAAGCTCTCATCCTTATGAGGTGGATTAGGAGAGCAAATGAACAGGACGAGCTAATCGAGGTTAGATAGTATGAGGAAGCATAAAGAAAAGACATACGCTGACGGACTCGTTAACGGTCATAGGATTGGTTTTGAGAAAGGCAGGCAGGAAGCCCTTGTAGAACTTCAGAAGAATAATCCGAACAAGGATTTACCCTCTAACGAGGTTCTGTACAGGATATTCAAGCTCCTGTTTGAGTGTGAAGAGAATGATAGAAATACTAGTAGTTGCTACATGAATCAATATGAGCACTACGCAAATTATATAACAAAAAATTGGAATAAATAAAAATAGCATATGAGAACTGTAATGGTTTATAAACGTAAGAAACGAAAGTGACGCTCCATCAGCTTGTCAACTTGGTTGAAGCTCCGAGCGTCATAGGAAAGATACAACAAATGCGCTTGTAGCTTAGCTGGTAGAGCACGTGTCTCTTAAACATGGGGTCGTGGGTTCGAGTCCCACCAGGCGCACTAAGGTATTACATATCGTTAAATGCGCTCATAGCTCAGTAGGTAGATGCACGTGACTTTTAATCATGGGGTCGAGGGTTCGAGTCCCTCTGGGCGCACCAATACGCTTCCATCGTATATCGGTAAGTGCCTGGAGACAGACGGATTACATCGGTCTTTTAAACCGAATAGCAGGGTTCGACTCCCTGTGGAAGCACACAGTTTTTATATGCGTCGTTGGCAGAGAGGTTATGCAACAGACTCTTAATCTGTACTGGAAACGGTGACGTGGGTTCGAGTCCTACACGACGCACTTTGTGGGTACATACAGCAAGTATAAGATTACATACAGCAAACTGTCAATTTGTGTAACGTGGGTTCGATTCCCACCCCCTCCGCAGATATAACTTAACCTGGAGGGGTTGAAATGTTGGATTAAGTACCCTTACTTGCCTCCATAGCTCAATTGGCAGAGCAGCGGTTTTGTAAACCGCAGGTTGTTGGTTCGACCCCGACTGGAGGCTCAGAAATGCCTTATTAGCTCAATGGTAGAGCACTACTGTGGTATTGTAGTGGTTGTCAGTCCGATTCTGGCATAAGGCTCACTCAAAAGGAGAATGTTATGAAAGAGAAGAAAGTAGGTGACAAGATAGTCTTTAATTACGAGGTCTACGATGTTGTTAATAACGTCGAGTACGAGTATGACCATACTGATACTCTCGTTGGTGTTGTAGAAGAGGTTGTCCCTAGCGATAGAGGTGGGTACACCAAATATAAGGTGAAGGTGACTGGGTTTCTTAACGTTGAGAGGAAGAAAGACTATGATTACTATCTCAATAGTGACGAGCATACTCTTGAAGTCAGTGATGATAAAGTCTATCGTGGTAGTGGCTTGCATGACGTGATATATAATGGCATGTGTCCGAAGCCAACCGTGTACCAGATAGAGAGAATCATTAAGATGTATGACCCAAACAAGGACATTACTGCCAATATGCATGAAATATCACGTAATTGGTATAAGTACGGTCTTGAGGCAGTTGGGGCGTATGATGAAGAGGAGTTCGGTATAGTGAAACCAACGCCGTTGGAGGAAAATACTGACCCCCTCAAGGGCATGGAAACGTTCTGGAGAGGCTTCAAGAAAGAAGTTATGGCTGGAATAAACGACTCTGACATATGATACTAGGTTCTCATAATTCATGGACGTATCTGACACCGAAGAAGTGGTGGATGAAGTTAATCTCATTTACCGCAAAGTGTCAAGACTACCACATCTACGACCAGTACTACAGGTATGGCGTTAGGTGCTTTGACCTTAGGGTTAGGTTTAATAGCGATGGAAAAGCTATAATCTCGCATGGCATCGTCGAATATGACTTTGACGAGGAAAATTTGATGAATGACCTCAGATGGCTCAATTACAAGGGTGATGCGGTTGTTAGGATACTACATGAGGCTAGGAGAAAAAGCCAGTACAACGAGTTGACCAGGGACATGTTCATATGGTTCTGTGACGCTCTTGAGGAAAAGTTTCCAAACATCAAATTCTGGTGTGGCAGGAATTTATACAACTGGAACGTTGACTATGTATTCAAGTATAACCCTAGCTGTGAGGAGAAGTATTCGTCAGTATGTAAGCCAAAGATACTAGATGACTGGTGTCCGAGGTTATACGCCTGGGTAATGAATAAGAGGAACAGGAAGAAGGGTACTGACAAGGATATATTGCTAATTGATTTTGTGAACATAGGATAATGCCGTGTTGGGACAGTGGTTGACTCCGCTAGATTTGTAATCTTGATGCTTACGCACACGCTGGTTCGAATCCAGCACACGGCTCAGAATGGCTCTATAGTTTTAGTGGTAGAACGAGGCCCTCGTAAAGCTTAGGCATGAGTCCGATTCTCATTAGAGCCTCTATGGATGAAAAGAGCTATTACCTCTGCTGCATGATAGAGGGCAGAGAGAGGACGGTTGAGTTGCCTCCAAGGAAAGGACCGTTCACGATGGAAGAAGCGGAGGCGTTGAGAAAGAAATTAACAACTGGGAGGAGGCACAGCAGAACGCTGAGGTACAGAATCCTGGATAGTAAGAACAATAAAATAGTTAAATAGTTACGATGGAACTTAAAATGTTTTTGTGGATAGCATATATAGTAGGCTGTATGATTGCCATGCTGCAATTGATGGATGATGCCTGCGAGGAGAGCTGGAGACGTGGTGTGCCTCCAGAGAAATACCTCAGTGATAACCGTGTTATGGCGGGCATTTCCCTTCTGTCTCTTGGCTCATGGCTTATCATCCTTATAAGATGGCTGAATAAACGTTAAAAAGTATGTAAAAGTTTGGTTATTCCAATTTTTTTCCATATCTTTGCAGGGTAAATTAGAGAGAGTATGGTTATAGTTAAATGTCCGAAGTGTAAGTGCGATACCGAAATCAACATTGCTAAGGCAGTTGATGAGGACGGAGAGGTATTTGAGTGCCGTTGTTGTGGTTATCACTTTAGATATACGGAGAAATAAGGGCTGTTAGTGATAGTGGCTAGCACGGGAGCTTTGCAAGCTCTTAGGAAGGGTTCGAGTCCCTTACGGTCCACTGTAGTTTAAAACTAAAATATGATAGTTGCGTTTGATACATACTACTACGATGAATTCTCCTACACAGTTGCAGGTGTCTTCGAGAGCTGGAACTCAGAGAAGGTGAAATACTTTGTCTGCAACAGGAGAAAGGGTATAGATGCTGAATATGTGCCAGGAGAGCTTTACAAGCGTGAGCTTCCATGCATCATGCAGTGCCTTGAGAAGATAAATGTAGACAACATTACCAGTATCGTAGTTGACGGATTTGTGTGGGTTGTCAATGACAAAGGCGAGAGAGTCCCTGGTCTTGGTAAGAGACTACAGGATGCTGTGCTGGAGAAGTACGGTCATAACATTTCCGTGGTAGGTATTGCCAAGAACCCATATCATACCCATATACCTAACTGCAAAGAGGTAACGAGGGGTAAGTCCGAGAAACCATTGTACGTGACATGCACTGAGGACTACTTTACAGAGCACTATGCAATCGAGGTGGCACTGATGTTCGGTGAGTACAGGATACCAGACATCATCAAGTCAATAGACACCAAGACAAGGAGTTATTGCGCAAGTGTGGAGGATGAACCCAGTACCGTAAGGCAGTTAATCGAGAGTGTGAACAACGACAATAATAAGAAAGTTACCCTTGGAGAGTTGGCTGGAGATATGGCAGACTTCGACCAGTGGGCAGCTGAGGTGAAAGAGAGAGGCTTCTCATACGAGGATGCTACATAATAGAGGTGTCGGCAATGGTTAGTCAAGCGGTCTCCAAAACCGCCTAAGTGGGGGTTCGAGTCCCTCCACCTCTGCCAAACATTTAAATAGTTACGATTATGATAGGTACAATGATTTATCTGGTGGTAGGCATAATGTTAGCCATCTACTGGTTTAAGAGAGACTACTCGAAGGAGTACAACGAACTTGCCAAAAACAAGGACGTAGAGAAGGGCATGGCTGAACTGCTTATGCTTATCATGTGCCTGTTCTGGCCAATAGTTATGGTTAAGAATTTAATAAAGTATAAGAGAATATGAGAGTTCCGAGACCTTTTATAAAAAATAGGTTCTTTGAGGTTTGCACCACAATATTCACAAAGCCAAGGAAGAAGGCTATTGAGCTTTACCACAAGAAGCTTGCCTGGTGGATGAACATCTACGGTGTCAGATTCAGACACAACGGACTCTACGTAATATTCAAGAAGATTTGCTTCTAGTGTTATGACAAAGAGAGTAAAGACGGTCACGCTGTTCAACAAGAACCATATAACAGTGACCAGGAAGGATTTCGTACATTTCGACACGTCTGCTGCCAGCATCAACTCCAGTACGTTCTACACTAAGAACCTGGAATGGGGAGGTGACCCATATGGTAGGGAGGTGAAGAAGAGGTCTCCGCTTGGTTTTTACTACATTAGTATAGAAAAGCCAAACTTGAGAAGACCAATTGGCAATATGACAACCGTAAGGATATGTCTGAGGGAGCATGAGTACGAAATTACCTACCCCACAACCTTTGAGGGTGTTTCCATTGGAACTGACGCAAGACCTTGGGAGATTTACCCAGGAGAGAAGGCAATGGCTGACCACTTCGTTAGGGATTTGATGACTACTCTTAACAAGATATATGCACTGGCAGAAGACGAGAAGGTTGACATGACCGATATTAGGAAAAAGTCCTTTACTGAGTTGTTCGGAAACGTCAACGGTCCTCGCTATCAGACTGATGCAGAGAAGATATTGTCACACGGATTTGACTTGAAGGAGTCATTTAGAAAAGGTAAAGAGACATGAGCAGAAGGAGTTTTTATACTCGTCGCATGAATATATCGGTATGTCCTATGTCAATCTTTTGGCTTAACGACCTAAAGAAGAGGAGGACAAAGAGGTATGTTCTTGTGTTCGAGACATGGGGAAACCCAGGCATCAAGCCCGTTAGGACAATCAACGAGTATGATACTACGAAGGAGTGGAAAGAGGAGGCAGCACTCATAGACGAGTGTTATGCCGATACCCCAAAGCCACGTGAGCGTGAGAGGGAGTGGAACGAGTACACAAAAAGGTGGAACTACTTCGGAGATTATTCAAAGAGTGACATGCACTTACTGCACCCTAACTGCTATGTATTCGATGATGACGCTAAGTTCTGGGGATATGTTGTTCTTGACTTCGAGCTACAGAACGTTGTAAAGTTCGGTGGAGAGGGAATTAAGGACTGCTACAAGGAATGCTTCAAGGACTACCACAAGTATCAGTTGCTCGATGCAATGTTCAGAGGCGAAGATGAAGTGCCGAAGGGATACAAGTGGGATGACGGAGAATACAAGGGTTGGCTGAGGTTCAGATGGGGTGACGGTAAGAACTCCGTTGACTACAGACCTCCTAAGAAGTGTGGCATCCACACCTGCGAAACCTATAGTGACGAGGAAGAGAACTATCTCGACCAGTTGGAGGAGGAATTCAGCAAGGCTGGTGATAGAGAATGGATTGTTGAACGTCAAGATAGATGGTAATATGACAGGAAATAAGTTACTACAGTTGGTAATGCCCTGGCAGTATAGGCAGGGATTCACCTATCCGACGAAAGACCGTAATTCTACACCAGGGAGGAAGAAGCATAAGAGTCTTCACCACTCTGGGCATGTGATAAAGAAGGCTGGTCAGACGATGTTGAGGAGAACGTTGAAACGGGATATGTTGAACCAGATGGACGAGAAAAATGGTTAACACCTTTTAACAAAAAAAAGTTGCTCGAAAATTTGGAATTAAGAAATAAAATATATATCTTTGCACCGTGAATGAGAGACAAGAAGTTTAACATTAAAAATAAGGTAACAATGATTGAAACAGTAGTTCTTATAGCAATCGGTTGGTTTGGTCATAAGTATAAAGACCCAATCGTGAAGAAGGTGAAGGATATGGTCGGTAAGTGACCAGAGGGCATCTTGGCATCGAGCCTGTCGGTGACGCATCCTATTGGAATAGAAGCAATCGCTTAGCGTGCGAGAGATAGAATAGTTCAAAGAAGATAGTTTGTGGACAGGAAGTTCATGCCAACGTTATAAGTGGAACAAGAGAACCGTAATAGTAGGAATCCGAAAGCTTTTCGCCGACATCGGCGTTTCGTCGGAAACCTTCGGGTCTTGTTGAAAGGGCGAGTCACACTTTCAAAACAAACGCTCCCAAAATGCTTGAGAAGTTTAATAGGTATAAACGCAGGCAGAGGCTGACAACAGCCGAACTGAGACAGAAGGTTCAAATCCTCTCCGCAAGCACAATACGTAACTATAAACTACTGACTTCGGAAGGTAGGTGAATGACGTAGATAATGGGATGGTATGCGACTCTGAGCGCACCATAGATACCACAATAGAATGGCACTTCGGAAGAGTACGGGGGGTTCATCGTTCAGAAACAACAAGGCTCAGCGTAGTAATATGCGAAAGTCTGTCCATAAACGGTTAGTTTGAAGAGGTGTTCTTGAGTAAACCTCTGGGCGTTTGTGTGTTCGCTGCGTACTAAAACACACAGCAAGTTAGGCTATTCTTCTAGTGGTTGAACTTGCACCATGTATGGTTATCCAAGCGGTTGAAGGGGCTAGTCCTACAAACTAGTATTTACACGATGGTTCGAATCCATCACCATACACTATGGGGAGACATCCCCAGGGCAGTTAGCTCATACGGTAGAGCAATGGATGCATAGAAGGGGATTCAAACGCCTCACTGTCCGCTGGAAACTGTGGGTTCGAATCCCACACCAGGAAGCTTACAGCAATTGTATATAGGACTTGACTTGTAATCATTTATCCAGAAAACAGCTTCCGACTTTCAAAAATATAGGAGTAAGTAACATGGCAGAAAAAGTAGGTGTTATAATCGCAAGATTACAGCCCATACACAATGGGCATCTGGAACTGATACGCCAGGCACTCAACGAGAACGACAAGGTTCTGGTGCTTGTGGGTTCAGCAGATAAACTCAACAAGAGGAATCCTATTCCAATCAATATGAGGATGGAAATGGCGTGTGATGCAATCGTCTCCACTTTTAGTGAGGACAAGGAGAGAATCAACGTGCAGCCTCTTGATGACCTTACAGATGAGTCTGACAACTCTCATGACTGGGGTTTCTACCTCTATAGTAAGATTGTCGGCATCACCAGGTCTCCAGAGTTTACCATCTACTACTCTGATGGTTTCGAGATTATCATGCTCTGGTTTCCACCATTCATCACGAGGAATTATGTTTCCTTCAAACTGAATGCCAGGGGAACGATTGCTGAGAATATCTCTGCCACAAGTGTTAGACGGATGATTGTGGCAAAGGACGATGAAGCACTGAAAAGATTCGTACCAGATAGCGTCTTTGAGAAGAGAGACATACTGAGACAGTTTATAGGTGCATATGGTACATAGAAAAATAGGAGATTGCTCTGCGATAGTTTAATAGTGAGAACGCAGACCTAAGTTTCTGAAATGTTGGTGAATACTAATCCAGCAAACAGGGTAATCGTTCCTAATTATTTGTTGGTGTAGCTCAGCTGGTTAGCAGCACCTCGCTGATACCGAGGAGGTCGGGGGTTCAAGTCCCTCCACCAACACCTTTGAAGGATACGAGAGGAGAACTGGTACGTGTACCAGAGGTAGACAAATCGGCACTAAGTTCGTGCTTAGTGTGCTCTTTCGAGAGCTTCGGTGGTGCAAATCCACCTCCTTCAACGCATTAAAGAGAGCGTTCTTTGAATTTTTTAGATACATTATTATATTTATCTTACGCAAATGGGGTTGAAACGGAATAGACAGCTATGCGTCTGGTAAGAGACAAGCAGTGGGCATACACTCACAAATAGCGAAAAAATATAAACGGCGAGAACATAGAGTCTCCTGCTTACGAGTACGCTCTTGCAGCTTAAAGTAAGCCGAGAGGCCAGGCTCTTAGGAACAGAACATCCTGGCAACTTTTGTTTCTTGGTGTCATGAAACCAAGTGGTGGTTAAGACCGATTGACAATCCAGTCAGTCCCCCGACGTTTTCCTCGTTTTCTCAAAATGAGGTGGTCCTAAAGGCGGTGTCTTCGGACACTTTGGGTAAGCTTGTAACAATCTCTTATGGGATGGTAGTTTGGACGAGGGTTCGACTCCCTCCAGCTCCACAAGATAAAAAAAAAATTCACTTTTTTCGAAAAAAAGTTCCTCAAAAATTTGGAAATACGAAAAAAAATATATATCTTTGCACTGTTAAACAAAACGGATAAGACATGGATAAAATATTAGATGGTGAATTTAGAAACACCTTGTACAAGAACCTGGTTGATGCAGGTTACGAGAAGAAGGAAGCTCAGAAGATTATCGGTGTGAAATACCATGATGCGTTAAGAGACGACCTTCGGAAGAGGCTAGCAGTATTATCAGCACTAGTTGAAAGTGAAACCTACGATAGTTTGGTATTCAACGGAGAAGAGCTTAACGCTATTGTTGATGAGCTGAAAAAGGTCAAAGGTGTTATCGAGTAAGATAAAGCATAAACACATTGATAACAAGTACCACTGTTAAGCTATGACTGCTGAAACGATTGCAGAGTGTTGATGAAGCTTCATACGGATGAACAATGTGTTTTTACATAGTGGCAGAGTAAAACGGTTTATACACAAGGCTCATAACCTTGTAACACCAGGTTCGACTCCTGTGTGCCGCTACTCTTTGTGAGTTACGAGAGGAGAACTGTAGCAATACAGATGTAGACAAATCGGCATCAAGTTCGTGCTTGATGTGCTCTTCGGAGCTTCGGTAGTGCAAATCTACCACTCACAACTCTTTGAGAGATACCAGAGGAGAACAGTCGAAAGGCTGATGTAGACAAATGGGCACTAAGTTCGTGCTTAGTGTGTTCTTCGGAACTTCGTGGTGTGCAAATCCCACTCTCTCAACTCTTTGGTAGATACGAGAGGAGAACTAGAGCAATCTAGATGTAGACAAATCGGCATCAAGTTCGTGCTTGATGTGCCACTACGGTGGCTTCGGTGGCGCAAATCCACCTCTACCAACTCTTTGGAAGATACGAGAGGAGAACTGGGAAACCAGATGTAGACAAATCGGCATTACTTTCGTGAGTAATGTGCCCTTCGGGGCTTCGGTGGCGCAAATCCACCTCTTCCAACAAACTATATGTCAGTCACACTGGCTAGGGGATAGACGGATAGGGAGTTGTCCGTTGAGTAAAAGATACCCTTACGGTGACGAGGCTTCCTAAGTATCTGACGAGACATGTAGTAAAATTTCTCCCACGTTGTAGGCTTCGGCTGAAAACGAGGAGACTGGCTAGCTTTCGTAGCCAATAAGGATAATCCAGTGATGGGATAAACGTGATGGGTGATACCAGCTACTCCGTTGCGGATGTTTGGAAACAGGCATTTCACTGAAAAGGACAAGGTACGGTGCTCTGTTCTGGTAACACAGTGCAGGGTGCTACCAAGGCGAAAACGCTTTGGTTGAGTGGAAACACAATAGAATACCGAGTCGAAACCCGATGCAATAATCACCAGTTGGCGTGTTGGGTTCAGTCATTTGCTCAACTTCACAGTGAAAACCTATGGTATAAGCTGAAAGCAGTGCGAGGGGTTCGCCCCAAACATGAGAGTGGATGATAGCAGAGTAGACTTGTGGTGAGTCTGGTGCAGGATGGCGATTTAGTGGGCTGTGCTCAAAAGGCACGGATGCTAAGGGTCGCACCTCGTCGTCCAGTAGTTGGGGAATTTAGTAGCTCAAAGGTAGAGCAGCCGAGTGCCAATCAGCGTGTTACAGGTTCGAATCCTGTCGATTCAGTTTTAAGATAATTTGAATTAAAGCAAAAGTGTGCGACACTAGGCAGATAAAATGCACTTATCGCTCCTGCAATATGGAGGCATCGGGGACTCGCAAGGAATCCGATGAACGAGTAAAAGTAGTCATCTGAGTGAACAGGAGGCATCCTGTGAATGCGCAACGGCTTGGTGGTGAAATGAATGTTATGATTCTGTACCGAGAGGTTTAAACTAGTAAGAGTTTGGTGGCTTTCGCAAAACCATCGTGCATGATGTCTACGGCTACTGTAAGGTAGCGTGTGAACAACAGTGTCCAACCACTGCGAAATGGCATCTACAATAAGACAACGTTCTCAGTCTTTTGTATTACATAGGGTTATAGTTTAGCGGCCAAAATAATTTGTTACGACTTTGTACTACACACGCTGACTTCGGAAAGCGTTGATGTCCTGGAAATGATAAACGACGGAGGTTCGAATCCTTCTAACCCTGCAACTTTGAGACTTGTGTGGTAGAAAAGCGATACATCGATTGAATCGGAGGTAACCAGTACTAGTAGCAGCATTCATTGTGTGGGCTGGGCATAAATGAGGAGATACTACCATGCATCTTGCAAGAGTCTCAATGTTTTTTAGGTAAGCGAACCTAATTTATTTGAGATATGAAAGAGTTTACTTACAGCGGGTTCGAGAATCAAGAGACCTGCAACCACCTACGAGGTGGAGAGACGTGTAAGGTGACTGGGATTGGTAATTCCATGACACCAATTTTGAAGTCCAGGCAACCAGTTATCTGTGAGCCTGTAACTGACGAGACTACACTGAGGAAGAAGGACATTGTGCTATGCAAGGTGAGAGGACATCACTACCTGCACCTCATACACGGCATTAGGAATGACAAGGAATACCTCATAGGTAACAACCACGGTCATATGAACGGCTGGGTGTCCAGAAACCAGATTTACGGCAAAGTAGTCGAAATTCTTTAAGGTCAACATGACGGATGTGATGAAGGTTCGATTCCTTCTGACTGACAAAATGGGAACGTACAGCAAGATTTAAGGGTTTAAAATTTTGTCTTGAAAACAGAGTTCATTGGTTCGATTCCAATATTAAGTTCCCAGTATATAGCGAAAGAGTGAAACGGCTTACACAGCACTCTCATAAGGTGAAAACAGTGGGTTCAACTCCCATTTTCGCTACCAAGGAAGTCAACAGCAAGCAACCTTTGAGGTGGAAACGCCTCGCCAGACAGGAACGGCTTCCGACTTTTAGTAATAACAATTTAAAAATTTAACAGCAATGAAAAGAAACAGTTTTTGGTAGGTGACTGACCAGTTCTGGTAGCTGAAACAGATTCGTGGTCCTGATGTGATTTTAACTTGAATGGGAGATTAGTGAGAGTCGAGAGTTAAAACAAATCAATAACAAACAATTAAAATTACATCAAAATGGAAAAGAAAATTTTTACGAGTGAAGCAACTACAAGGGAACAGTACCTTAAGTTTAAGGAGTATATTAAGTCAGAGTCTGAGAAAGACCATGCTGACTATGTGGCATACTACATTTTCAAGCACAGGCTTGTCGGTGAAGAGCGTGATAAATATCTGGAGGACGAGGTGAACACCCGTTGTCACAAGATGCTTTTCAGTGGTCGTTGGTACGGTATGTCTGGCGGTGATTGGACGAATAGGGTGGCAGCACCTGCGTTCAAGAATTCAGTCATAAGCAAGTATAACGAATACGCATCGACAAATGAAGAAGGATAAACTTTACGTGTTAGTGGACAAAGGTCTCAGACCAGTCTACGGTTGTGTGCAAGGTGGTCATGCAGTGGCACAGTGGTTGCTTGAGCATCCGTGTCAAACCTGGGATAACCAGTACCTTATCTACTTAAGTGCTGACGTTCGCAAATGGAAGAATAGACTCAATGCGTTAGACATTGACTATTCTGAGTTTAAAGAACCAGACCTTGACAATAAGATAACAGCCCTTGCTGTTCATGGTCACGATAATGTTTTCAAGAGCTTAAAAACAGTATCCGAAAACTAACAAGATAGAGCACTGCGAGGTAACTTGCGGTGCTTTTTTTATTAAAAATAATTAATTTCCTTGGATATTAAAAAAAATTTCTATATCTTTGCAGCATGAAAAAGATTGGTAACGCAAAGCCAGGAGATAAGGTTATCTATAAATCTGGCGATAAGGTAGTAGAGGCAACGGTGGTGGCAAAGCCCATCGACGATAGGGAGCGTCCTAAGTTCCTCATCGGACGTGTTGACCTCGACAATGGTGATTATCTTACCTGTGGGTCGTTCGTCTACGACTCAGTGGAAGAGTGTAAACAGACTATCATCCAGAGCCTCAAGGAAGGGCTGGAAGATGCCAAGACAAAGCGTGATTTCCACGCTGCTAGGGTTCTGGTAATCGAGAAAAAGTTGGAGAAACTTGAGGCTGACGAAGCCTGGGCAAACAATAAGGGATAAGATTATGGGAAAGTTTAAGAAAGATTATGATGAGTTGACTATCAACAAGACTATCAACTTTTTCAGAAAAAGACTGGACGAGAGACCTTCACGCATCTGTAACGCTATGGAGAAGGTTCTGTGTGAGAATGACTCTTACACAAGAAACCAGGTGATTCTGTATCTTAACATGTTCATCAAGTGGTATGCCAACTACTATGAGAAGTTACCAAACGATAATTTCAAGATGGTATACTTCAAAACAGTTGTCATGATATGGAGAGAGAAGAACAACGCTAAGTGGAAGGTTCTTGAATTAGATTCCACCGAATGGGGTAGAGCTGCGATGTCTCATGTGTCTAACCTATTCGCCGCCCTGTTCAGAAGTGAAAGAGCAAGGTTATATGGCGTGTAAACAATAATGAGCGTATGGCTGAGTGGTCTAAGGCCTTGGTCCCTAAAACCAATGCTCGTGGGTTCGAACCCCACTACGCTCACAAACAATAACAATAAGTGAAGTAATATGAGTAAAGCTAAGAAGAAATTCGTGAGGGTTGAAACCTGCGAAGTAGGAAGGGTTGACGGAATGGTTGTACTATGGCCTTCCCATAACTCGTATGTGAAATATGGTAGTCCATATAACTGCTTCTTCGACGTTGGGGATAGGGTGTTTGTGATGAATACCAAGTATTACAACGAGCATATGACAAACTCAATGATATACAGGGAGTGCTTCGTCAACAAACACTACAGGCTAGGTGAGATAGTAGCCAGAGACCATTTTTATCTTGTTTGTTCAACCGACAAACCAGATGTTCAGATTAACAGGAATCAGATGTGGGCACAAGAGGTAGTGGTCAGATTCGATGATGGAGAAGAGTTCAGATGTTCTCCCCTGTATTTCGCCCTGCTTGGCAGAATCGTTGACGAGGAGGAATACGATAACTCAACATCAAAAGAATATAACAAATCAGAGGTAAGGTTTACTGACTATGGTGAGTCTAAATAAGAAGAAGAAGGCTAAGAACTCTTATAT
>ODAJ012050685.1_pt1 | contig 13450 bp, 14 predicted proteins | sample 1539241 | NCBI WGS metagenome assembly ODAJ01 (sample SAMN02144231, study PRJEB22623) | gut metagenome | biome: sheep rumen | host: Ovis aries | place: New Zealand | reverse complement strand
CGGGGACGACTGCATCGAGTTCCTGCTTGCAATCAGCGGGGGGCTCGAGAACGTGCAGGACCTGAACAAGTTCAGGGAGGCGAAGAAGCATCTGCTCCGTCTGTTCCATTGGATGTTCAAGAGGAACATAGACACGCACACGATGTCCGGCGTGGCAGGGTTCATGAACAAGTCCGGGACCGGAGACATAGAGTTCGTGAAGGTGGACAAGAACGCGGATGGGTTTTATTCGACCCAGTTGACGAAGGACGGAAGGGTCTACAAGCCCCTGATTGTCGGAGTTCCCGAATTCACGATAAAGGAATGGACGCACTTTTTCCCGGCGTTGAGGAATTCCATGGTTTCCTACGACAGCCCGGACCTTCCGCACGGGGGGTATTTTCTCTCCAGCCAGCCTTCCGTGGAATTCATCAACTTTTACAGGAGGGAGATGGACAGGATTCCTTCCGTCTATGTCAACTATTATGGAGCCGACGAGCATTTCAAGGAGATAGAATGCGATTCCGCGTTCGGAAAAGTGAAGCGGGTGAACGCAAACGGAACGGACTACACGTTTTTGGACGACAATACCCTGCTCAAGTCAGGATGGTCGGTCAAGGTTCCGAACCTCGGGTGCCTGTGGGCGGATAATCTGTCCCCGATGTTCTCGGAATGCGGACTCGATATGGATGCGTTCCTTACCAGGGAGAAGAACAAGAAGGAATGCATGCGGTTCTGCACATCCCCGGTCACGGACGACATTGTTTCCAGAATAGAAGGGGCGAAAAGGCAGCAGCAGGAAGCGGAGGAGCGCAAGCGCAAGGCCGAAGAGGAAAAGGCGAGGGTGGAGGCTGGAAGAAAGTCCGTCTACGATTCCTTCGTTTCCGACTCGAAGCCCGTCATCGACGGAATGCGCGGACATTGTTTGAACGACGGGTGGCTCGGAAGAATAGAGGCTCCGTTCAAGAAGATAATCGGCGACAAAATCGCGGAGGTGACCAAGGAGAACCCCACCGTCTGCGAAATCAAGATAAACAACTGCAACTCCACGTTCATCCTCCGCTTCAAGGACCAGATAGAGCAGTTGAAGAAGATGGGCGATTATTCGAGAGAATCCTATCTCGGCAACATCGTAAGGAAAATCGGTTCCAAATACAACAAGCCGACGGAATGGAAGTCGGAGTCTGAAACTGCGTCGTTCTCGTATTCGTTCAGGCCGACGGACATCAAGGACTCGCCGGACGGAGAATCTGCGGTGGTTGCCGGAATGCTCGTTGTAAGGATAACCCCGAAGGACGTTCCTCCGGCGTCGGAGCCGGAGACCGCCCCGGTTGAAGTCGCGGAGAGCGACAGGATAACATTGACCGTCGGACAGCTGAAAAGGCTTGTTTTCGGTCGGTAAATACATACATTGATGCACAGCAACCACATGAAGAAGATAAACGAAAACACTAAGGTGACACTTACGCTTGGGCAGTTGAAGAGGCTGGTAGGTGAATCGAGACCGTGGTACGCACCGGCCCCGTCCAGCTGGTATGATCCGCCGGAAGAGGAGTATTCTTGGGATGACAGTGATGAAAGGGCCTGGCTCAAACCGTTCACTGAACTTATGAAAACAGATTTCACGGTGGAAGATGTCCTGGCGGCGTTAAAGGCCAAAGTAAACGATGATGACTGGCCGCCGCAGGGTCCCGACGATTTTGAAGATTCCAATGAAGACGTTATCGAAACTGTCAAAGATGCAATCGAATTCTGCGAAGACGCACTGAAAAAAGGTCTAAACAAAGATGAAGATACCTTAGATGAACTGATGGCATATATGGACGATTATATTCCAGCCGCCATGCCAAAAACGGTTAGCGATTTGGAGGCCGACGAAAGATATAGACAGGAACAAGCCGAAAAAGACTATTATGACAGTTTAAGTTTAGATTAAACTAACAAAAATTGCCAAGGAAAACAAAAGCATGAAAAAGATACTCAAAGCACTCATTGAACTCATCAAGTCCCTCTTCGGCAAGAAGACGCAGCCGGATCAGGGCGGAGGCGGCTCGACTCCTTCATCCTTCAAGGTTCTCTGCACCTATGGTGGATTCAATTTCACCAATGCAAAGGAGGATTCCACGGCGCAGATTAAGGGGCTCAATGTAAAGTCAAAGGGAATGTCCTATTCCTGGGCCAGCTCCAGCAAGTTGAAGAATTGGGGCCTTGCCGATGGGGATGCCAGCGCTTTGGCAATTTTCGCGGTGAAGGGTTCCGATGGTCAGTATCGTGGCGGCAAGTTCGACTGGATAAGCGCAAGCCGAGTGACCCGCTCCTGGGAGAACATCCGCAGCGGATATCATGGCTGGCCGAAGGACGCAATCGAGACGGCCAAGGGCTATGCCTTCTGCATTGTGAGCAAGGACGGCAAGAAGAGGACGAATTGGATTCTCGCGGACAAGATGAGCAAGGCCCCGGACAACGATGTCTACGAGAAACCTCTGACAGATGAATTGGACTGATATGAAAGAGAATACCAAAATCACACTTACGATTGGTCAACTCAGGAAGTTGGTCAAGGAATCCAGGTATAAGATACATTATACTTATACCACGGATGGTTCAGACAGTGACGCAGTTGAAGTTGTGGACGCTAATTCTGAGAATGATGCAGTGGAAAAGCTCAGGAAAGAATGCGATGATGATGGGGATGTATTTGAGGATGTGATTTCAATAAAAGAATTGAAGGAAACTCGTCCAACACAACGGGAATTTGACCCGTGGAACAATGTTGATGATTTTCAGGCCGCCATGCGCGCTGAGATGTCCAGATGGAAAGAAATGAAAAAGCGTGGATTGTAAAACGAATCTAAGGAACAAAACCAAATGAAGAAGCTAAACGAGAACACAAAAGTGACATTGACCCTCGAGCAACTGAAACGACTGGTGAAGGAATCCGGCATGACCGTCGAGGAAGCGTTCGACCAGATGGAGCGGGACGTCAGGAAGGCGAGAGCCGCCTACAAGGACGGCAGCGTCAGCGAGACTTCCGACATTCTGTTCAAAATCATTTCAGACGCCAAGAAGGTAAGCAACCGTCTCACCGAAGCGACCGGCGGACCGGTTCTGGAACGGAAGAGAACCCGCAATTTCATTAACAAGGGGAAATAACACATGAGAAAGCAAATTACATTCAATCAACTGAGGCAATTGGTCAAGGAAAGCGATTCCGAAAATGAGGTCATTGGCTACAAGAAGGATGCCATTCGAAAAGCAAAGGCCCGAATTGACGAGTTGAACAACATCCTTGGAATGGCTTTGGAAGAGATAGAGGAGGTCGAGGGTGCAATTGATTCGGGTGAGATAAATGGTCAAGAGGATGAAAAGGGATACATCAACGCACCCGAACATCTTGTGCAGACTTTTACCGAATTGCGTTCCGCGGTTATTGACATCTCCGATGTCAAGTCCGAACTGAACAATGCTTTGATTGGCATCTGCAATGGATTCCGGATGAATCATGGGTCCCTTGTGCATGGAAAGAGAACAAGAAGATAAAGGAAACAACACATGAAAGACCTACTGAACAAAATCAAGGAATTTCTCCTTTCACTTTTCGGCGTCAAGTCCGTTCGCAAGTGGACCGATTGCACGAAGTCCAGCAACTGGTGGGGCAAGAACGCGGCGCATCGCGCCATGAATGCGCTTTCCCCAAAGTTCACCGAAGCCAAGTTCAAGGAATACATCAAGTATCAGAAGGGTCGTGGATGCGACCATGTCAACCTCTTCGTCTGCAACAAGGCTGACGGCGAGGGTGGTGGATACAGCATCTGGGGGACGACTCCGTTCTCCAAGCCGGTGCCGAACGACACCTCCAAGATGATGATAAAGCGCTTGGAGTATTGTCGGAAACAAGGTCTGGGGATTTGGCTGTGGCTACTCGCGGACGATTCAACCGATTGGAACAGGAAGATTCTCGCCAATCCGCAGAAGTACGTGAGCGACCTCAAGGCTGGTGGATTTCTCGACAAGAACCTCGTGAGTGGCATTTGCCTCGGGTTGGAGCTGGAGGAATATGCCAGCGCAGGGAACCTTTCTGCCCTTTACAGCAACCTCAAGAACGCCTGGAAGGGTGGCATTGCGACGCACTCCGTGTCCGACAAGTACACCTTCGCGGCATTCGGCGATGCGGTGTTCGTCCAGGTCAACCCCGGCACGGACAAGAAGAAGATTTGCAACTTCGTCAACACGGTCGCCGCCAAGACCGGCAAGAAGGTTGCCGCATTCGAGATGGAGCGCGAGCCTGACAATGCAAAGTCGAAATATGTCCTTGAAAATTCAAAGGCATATAGCGTAGGCAACTGGTAGAATCCATATCTGGAATCGCAGGAACGACCGGGTGGCTGAATGTCATCCGGTCGTCCACTATAATAAGCCACAGAGGACTACAACGCACATGAAACTCAAAATCAGCATTCACGGTTGGGGCGCGGAAATCGCGGTCAATGAAATCCCGAGCGACGTCTACGAATACATCGAGGACAACTTCGGCGGCAGCCTTGACGACTATGCCGAAGCATTGGACAACGGTGATGTCCCCGATGAATACTCGATGGTGGATGGAACCAGAAGCGGTTTCGTGTCGGATGGAGACTATCACGCCTACGGTCCTTCTCTTGGCGCATACATCACCGTGGAGGACGAGGAAACCGGCAAGGTGTATGTGGATGCGGAAGAGTGCAGCAAGTTCGCGGGAGACGAGCCTTTGTCGCGGGAAAGTCCGAGAGCCGATGCCAAGGACGACCAGCACTTCGCAATGGGACAGAGCGAAGAGAAGGGATATTGGACCGAGTGGCACATTGAAACCAAGGGAAAGAAGTTCAGCAAGAAGAAGTTGAAGGTGGTGTATGAAACCCTGTGGTTCAACAATGAAGCCCTCTCGACGGTCACAGGAATCGAATACGACGGCGAGGATTATGACCTTGACTTCGACGAACTTTCAACGGACGGAAAGTCTTTCAATCTGGATATGGACTGATTTCCGACGGTGAGATTGGCATAAAGAAAGCGGGCGGCGACGAGCCGTCCGCTTTTGCATTGTCTGAGGTAAATCAGGTTATCCGTTGACCTGCTGCTTGGACATCTTGTCCTGAACCAGCGCCTCGATTTCCGTTCTCTTGTTGGGAACGCCTATCTGCGTCACTCCCTTGTCCATGTGGAGGTGGACGAGGTATTTGTCCACGATTGCGGATTCCGGGATGTATCCGGCGTGCTTCAGCATGAACTCGTATAGGTTCAGTTGCAGCTGGTAGTGCCCGAACTCGCAGTCCGGGATGTGCGAGATTGGCGGATACGCATACTTGTTGTATGCGGTGTCAAGGTCGATTTTCTTGTTCGTTTTCCAGTCAATCATCACGAAATGGCCGTCCTTCGGGTTCGTCGCCAGAAGGTCGATTGTCCCGGCGAGCCCGATTTCCGGGTCGCAGATGATTTTCTCCGGCTGGATGTTCGTCAGGTTCGGTTTCAGCTTCCTGATGAACCCAGCTCCGAGCTCGAACACGATTCGCTCCTTGTTGTTCAGCGGTTCGTTCCTCGGCTTCCGTCCGAGCAGAAGGTCCTCCATATACTCGTGGACCCTTGTTCCGTATGCCGCGGCATCGTCCCTCGCCTTGTCCCATTCGGCCCGCATCGCCTCGACGGTGATTCCGCGCTTGGCGGCGCTTCTGGCGCACATGATGCCGGTCGGGTCGAACGGAGGGAAGTACCTTCCGATGAAGGTCGTGCAGGATACGAGCTCCTGGAGTTCGTCCCCGGTGTTCCTGTCCTTGACCACGTAGCGGTGGTCGTCCTCCGTGAATTGAAGGACATTGTTTGGATTGCTAGTTTCCGCTATTACGCTTCCTGGCATTTTTCTCTTTCTCCTCTTGTTTCGACAGTTCGGTTAGGATTGGGTCGACATATTTATTGAAAAAGGCTCCGATGTCAAGGGGAAAATTCTGCTGGAACAGGTAGTCCACCACGGCGGCAGGCGTGTTCGGGAGGTGCTTTATCGGGCAAAACTTGTTCGGGCATCTGTCCATGCTGAACTTTCCGTTCTCCATGGCGCCGTCCCGGTAGTAGCAGTCCTCGCACCTGTCGTATCGGTGGTCTATGTAGCTCTGCCCCATGCGAAGGAGGGCGAGCGACCACACCTTCATCTGAACCGGGTCGCTCGTGTCCACTCCGACGTTCTGGAGTTCCTTGTAGAATTCGGCTTTCGTCATCTTTCAATTATTATATGGCATATTCGAAACCAGCCTCTTTGCGGTAAATATGTGTATCTACACAATAGCAACTTCGAGGCTCACACAATGGCTAAAAAGAAAGACGACGACTTGATGTTCGGGGATAGGCTCCAGCCGGGTCCCAATCCGCCAGTTCCCGGTCCTGTACCACCTCCCGGCCCTCTACCGCCTCCCGGTCCGCACCCGATGCCCGGACCCGTTCCGCCGCCCCCGCCGCCAGGACTTCCGACCTATCCTACTTGCATGTTCATCGAGGAGCGTTTCAATGTCCTCAGGAACGAGCATACCGGCATCAAGAACGCCGAAATCGAGATCAAGAAGGGCGTGGACGAGAACAAGGCCCTCCTGAACGATATTGCCAGCATCGCCACGAACGGATTCGCCAGCACAACCACCAACATCGCAACTGCAAAGTCCTCCATCGAGGGGACAATCGGCGGTGCGAAGTCCGAGGTTCTTGACGCGGTTGCTGGTGTTGACGGAAAGGTCGATACGGTCACCGAGAAGGTCGATACCGGCTTCACGACCACTGACGGCAAAATCGATACCGCCGAAACCAACGTCAAGGATGTGGTCAATGCCCGCTCGAACGCCATCGACGCGAAGCTGGGCAGCGACGGCTCCGTCGTAGTGGACGTCGCCCTCAAGGAGCTGAAGTCCACCATCGACGCGAACCACGTCACGGTGACCGGGGACATTTCCTCCGCAAAGGATGCGATAATCTCCAAGGTCGATACGGAGGCGAACGCAACCCGCGCCAAGGTGGAAGCCGACGGAAACTCCACCAGGAACAACTTAACCACCGCGGTTCAGACCCTTCAGCAGGATATCCGCGATAGGAAAGATGAGATCCTCAATGGTCAGACGGCCATCAAGAACCACATCGAGGACAACATCCGTTCTGCACTGGGTCTGACCAACTCCCAGGAGCACGCCAACCGCAATTCCGTATGGGACAAGATAAACGGAGTCGAGACGAAGGTCGATGCGGTTGCAGCCACGACCGCCAGGTCCGATGCCGCCGTTGCCGCCATCCATACGGAAACCACTTCCATCAAGAGCACGGTCGAGTCCAATGGAACCGTTGCCGGGAACATCAAGACGGACACCGCTTCAATCAAGACAACGGTCGAGGGAACCTCCACGGTCGCGGGCAACATCAAGACCGACACCACGGCCATCAAGACGACCGTCGACAGCACGGCAACCGCCGTCACGGGCGTTGCAAGCAACGTCAGCGAGGTCAAGGGTGCTCTGAACACGATGAGCGGCACTCTGACCGCACTCAACGGAACCCTTGCGACCATCGCTTCCGATGCGGAGGATGCCAAGGAAAGCGCCTCCGACGCGGCAACGGATGCGGCGGCAATCAAGGCGTCCGTGGCCGATGCCAACACTGGCCTTGCCAAGATTGAGGCGGATGTCACGGCGGCTATCACCGCCGTCGGCAACGTCAAGACCGTCGTTGACGGGCACACTGCGTCCCTCACTGGCCTTGCAACTGCGGTTTCCGACATGGCGACCACGGTCGGCAACATCGAAACAAGCATCACCCTCCAAAACAGCCGTCTCGACGCCCTCACCTCGCAGGTTGCCACGCTTGGCGCTTCCGTCACCACGCTGACGGAGGTCGTTTCCAACCTTCTTGCGGCAGTCACGGGCAACACTCCCGAATCGCAGGACGGCGGCGAGGACGATGGCGGAGACGGGGAAGAGGAACCCGAGGAAGAAGTCGAGCCGGTCGAGCCATAGGGTTTCCCGTTGCAAAGGAGTTTGCGAATGAAACCTTACGACAGTTCTTCGCCGCACACTCAATTCACCGATACGGAATGGGTTTTCGTGAACCAGGTTTCGGGGGACGACTCCGATGCCTGGTCGCAGAATCCGGACATTGACTGGAAGAACTCCGTCCGTTTCAAGACGGTCGGGCAGGCGTTCAAGTTCGCCGCCATGCGCGGTCCGAATATCAGCATCATGCTTGAAATCGTGCCGTCCGACGACAATGAGCTGTTCAAGAAGGCGAGCCAGCACGAATACTTCCACGTCGAACTGGCAGAACCGCTGACCATAAGCGGCTGCGTGGTAAAAATCGGCGCGCGGGTGGCTGACGAGCAGCAGAGGAAGGAAACCTGCGACAAATACTCCGCCGCATTGGTGTTCGACTACGCCGGGTCGGCGGAAACCTTCATCAACGCCTACTCGACGTTCATCCAGATTGGAAGCGGAGAGAAATACCAGAGCAAGGTTTCAGTCGGTCTTTCCAAGATTCCGGATTCGATTGCGGACTATGCCAAGCTTCCGAAAAGGGCGATTCCCCCGGATATTGTCATACCGGAGGTTGAGCCGAGCTTCGACAATCTCATCGACAAGTTCCGCGCGGGGACATACTCGGCGTGCCTTCACGGAATGGGCATCAGGGTGCTTCCCGGATGCAAGGTCTATTTCAAGGTGGACGGAATCTCCCAACTGGCCACGTTCAACACGGACAAGGTTGAAACGACCGTCGTGGTCAACAAGAAGAAGCAGACGAAGCTGGTTCTTCCTCCTAAGACCGATTTGCTTCTTTATGGAGGAAGCATCCTGCCCGCTCCGTATGGAATCACCACCAAGAAGCTGATTGAACTCACGGAAAAGACATCCCCTGCCGCCAGACCGCCGATGAAGAGGTGGTATGAATGCACCAAGTCCAGCAACTGGCATGGTGCCGGCGCTTCGTGGAGATTGATGAACATGCTTTCCCCAAATATGCCCGACAAGGTGTTCAATCAATACCTTTCCTGGGCAATCAAGAGGGGCGTTGACCATGTAAACGTGTTCGTCACGAACAAAGCCGATGGGCATGAAACCGCCAGTGGCGTATTGTATTGTGACTTTTCAATCTATGGAAAGAATTTCAATTATCCGAACATTGACGCCAATTATGTCAAGAAAATGGGCGACCGGCTTGACACCATTTTGGACAAAGGCCTTGGTGTTGTTCTGTGGATGACTGCGGACGACACTTATTGGAACAATCCTTTCAAGACGGATTCAAGGGACCAGAGTTCCGAAATACCTGGATTGAACGACCCCGGCGTGTTCAGGATGTTGTGCGAGGACGTCAGGTCGTTGGGATGGTTCGACAAGGCGAGCGCTGCGGTGGTTGGTCTTGAGGTTGATGATTATTGGAGGGAGGAAACCGAGCAGAACATAGAGATTTTGAAGGAGGTTTCCGGTCTGATGACCGGCGTTCATTTCACCGACGATGCCATAAATGTGTTGAACTCAAGGCTAACCCCCGATGTCGTTGCAGCGGCCGAAGCATCCGACATCGTTTTCGCGCAGACGCCTCCGAACCAGAAGGATCTCATTGGCGCCACTGTCAGCATGGTGCTAAGAACTTTCAAGAAACCCTGCAATATGTTCGAAATGGAGAGACACGAGGACAGGACAAGCTGCAACGACGCTTACGGGTGCGGGGCTTATTCGGTCGGCAACTGGTAAATACACATTGCAGCCATTTCAGGGAACTTCCTCCTAAAATAAAATCAGCATAGAGACACAAGACATGAAAAAAGTAATACTGTTTGCAATTACCGTTGCAGCCCTCGCCCTTTCGGGCACCGCGTTCTACAAGACGCGCAACCTCGGTCAGGAGACTCGGGTCGAAGCCAAATCCACGGAAACGGTTGCCTATCTGAGCGACATCGAGCGTCGCATTGCGATGTTCATCGTTCCGGTCAACTACACGACCAACGGTCCTTGGACATCCTTTGAACTCAAGGCATCCACCAACAATTTCTGTCGCCGGGCAGCCGATGGGTCACCGATTGATGAAAGGGTGTACATGCAGTATTTCATGGACAGCGACGTTGCCGATACCGCGCCGCCTCACATGGATGGCGCATGCCCGCGCGACAAGGCAAAGCTCTACATCTGCAACGAGTGGGTGGATGACCAGGGATTGGAACACAGGTCTTACACCCGCATTGCGAACACACTTCAGCTCAATCCGACCCCAAACAAGGGTGTTCGCGATGGCGAGTGGAGCGCAGATGATTATGCTCCCAATCCTTCGCCTCGCCGGCGCCATGTTGAGGAGATAGTTGTCCTTGTTGATTCCCATGACCTGATTCGCTATCCGGAGGATTGGAATGAAGAGCCCAAGTGGCTTACCTGGCATAACAACAATCTTATGTGGATTTATGGCCGCAAAGGTCGCACCTGGTGGGAGGAAGCGCATGGCACGAAGCCGATGTGGAGGCCGATTGCACCGGTCCGCTGGTTCAAGGAAATTCCAAACTGGGCGCAGCTCGCTGACGAGGAATACTATGAGCACTTCCCGACCAACGTCCTTACCGGGGTCAATGAAAACGGTGACGCACCCCCGGAAGTTCAGCCATAACCAATTTTGAGGAACATAGACATGAAAAAGATTCTTGCAACAATGATTGCCCTTGCGGCACTTTGCAACATTGCATCAGCCGTCACCCCGGAGGAAGCATATCTGGTTTTTCACCATGGCCTGGATGGCATTCAGTACGATAACCGAAAGGTTGAGTATCTGAAGGAACTTCCTTACGATACATTCAAGCAGTATGCGGTTGCGGTTCTTGACAAGGCCACAGCAATAACCAACAAAAATGATTCTGGGATGGCGTTAAATAAAATCCTTTTTGACCCAAAGTTCAACACGTTCTTGTGGGTGTGCGCCGAGAAACTGAACGAACAGGACATTGCAACGATTGATACCCGCTTCAGTGAGTTTTTCAAAGGACGCCGGGCGTTGTGGAACGGTGACACGCCGAAGTTCTTCGATGAATATCCATACTTCCCGAAGACCTGCGAGGTTCTGTTCGAGGAGTATGATGTTGACGAGTACAGGGTCAATATGTATCGCTATACCCCGAGGCACAACGAGGATCCGTCCTGCGAGTATCTTGCATCCAAGATAAACCTTGCGTTGGGCTGCAAGGAAAGGAATTTCGATTCGTTAAAACACACATTGCGGAATTTTATCCTCAAGTCCGCTAGAATGCGCCTTCACTCCCGTGCGGAGGGGTTCATTGTGCGCCGGGATGGGAGCAATCCCCTTCAGGAGGTCTTTGACCGGGTCGCAGAATGCATCAATGCCCCGCATCAGCGCGGACTCAAAGAATTCATTGAGGAATATGCACCTGGCTACAAGTGGATTGATGTTGAGTATCCCTCCGACATGGACGTGATGGTACTGGTTGGGGACATTCTCAACGGAAAGAAACCGATTGATGAGTATCGGTCGCTCCTGTTCTACACGCTCGGTGCCGAACAATACAACGAGTTCATTGACCGCTACAACGACAGGCAACAGTAATGAAAAAGAGCATTGCAACGGCGTTGTTGGCCCTACTCGCCGGGTTCGGTATGGCAAAGGAGCCCCACTTTACATTTGAGTGGGACAAAAATGACATTCCGGTCATTCGGGAAGAGCCAAATGTGAAGATGGCATTCGGACGTGACTTGGTTCCGACCTATAACAGACAGGCTCATGTCGACCTTACACTGGGGGTCGATGATGTCACTCACCTTTTCCACTTCACCGGATTGTGGTGGCTGAGGGACCAGCTGTACTATGCCAAAAGGTCAAGGGATGAGAAAGCCATTGAAACCGCACGGGAGATATATGAAATGGTGGAGGCCGAGGCGATGAACGATGTTCTCTGGCTTGGCGCGCCGCGCGAACTCTTGATTCTGGACGAACCGGAATAGGATTTGGCTTGTTGCTTCATCGGAAAGCCAAGCAACCCGCTGGGACAGACCGTCCGGCGGGTTGTTTTTATTGGGTAAATACAAGGAAATGAAAAACATCATTGCGTTCATCGTCTCTTTCGCCTATTTTGTTGCATTCGCGGAACAGCCGTCCGCAAAGGTTGTTCTCAAAGAGGTCGGTCAATCCAGATTCGACCTATCGCAATGCTCCTGGACTGCGAACGGAAAACCGGTAAGCATCCCTCATTCCTTCACCTATTTGACTCCGGAGGGAAAGGTCACCAACACGGTCAACAACTCCTCTTGCACTTACAAGACAACCCTGCCCGACATCTTCGCCGATGCTTCACAAGAGCGGTTGCTTCAACTGGACGGTGTGGGAAAGTTCGCCAAGGTGTACCTCAACGGGAAGCTGCTCGGTCAACACGACTATGGCTTCCTTCCCAAGCGTTTCAACTTGACACCCCATTTGCAACCATCAAACAACGTACTGGAAGTGGTAGTGTATCAATATGGCGACCAGTTCGACCACAAGGGAGGGGTGATTCCATTCTCCGGCGACTTCCATGTGTTCCATGGTCTGTATCGCAAGGCCTGGATCATCAGCAAAGGCAAGGACGAGCGGTTGCCTGCACCAATAAGGAAACCCATATTGACCTACAAGGATGGCTTCTTCTGGGATGGGTATGATCGCAAGGTGTTTCTCAAAGGCGTGAACTATCATCAGTATTATGGCTATGATTGGACCTATGATGAAGCGAAGGAACGCCGCGACCTCATGCTCATCAAGCAGATGGGTGCCAATGCAATCAGGACGGCCCACTACCCCAAGAGCCCGAGGTTCTATGAACTGTGCGATGAACTGGGACTGTATGTGTTCACGGAAGTTCCTTTGGTCAATCGGATAAATGAAAGCGAGAACACAATCAGCAATTACTTGGCCTATGTCGAGACAATGGTGAAGGAGTATGGCCAATACAGGTGCATCATCGCTTGGGGTCTTCACAATGAACTTAAAGACGACCACCGGGAATTAATCAAGAAGGCAAATGACCTGGTACACCGACTGGACCCCGGCAGGCCCACTTATGGTGCGGAATGCGGCGTTCAGACCTTCTCCACTATCCCGGACGTGCTGGGCGTCAATCTTTATTGGCATTGGTATGACAACAACTGGATGCCATATGCTCGTTACGTCACCGAAAGGGTCATGGCATACAAGAAGCCCGGTTCATCCTTCGTGCTCACCGAGTATGGAGCAAGTGGAAACATTGACCAGCACAGTACGGACAAGGTTTCCGAAGAATGGCTGGCGAAGATGACCCCTGTGAAGGAAATCGTCGGGAATGTCACCAATGTGTATCTTCGTCCAGATTGTCCGGACAGGAACGATTTTCATCCAGTCGATTATCAGGCGTTCGTGCATCGTCAAGCATGGGGCGACATAAAGAAATCCGTGTTCGGCAACGACCTCGACA
>ODAJ011840743.1_pt1 | contig 13450 bp, 11 predicted proteins | sample 1539241 | NCBI WGS metagenome assembly ODAJ01 (sample SAMN02144231, study PRJEB22623) | gut metagenome | biome: sheep rumen | host: Ovis aries | place: New Zealand | reverse complement strand
ATGATTCTCGGGAATATCTTGCTGCCCTGCAGGATAACAGAATACGACTCATTCGCAACAGTGAAAATATTGGGCTTACCAAATCGTTAAATATTGGCTTAAGGGCTGCAAAAGGTAAGTATATTGCAAGAATGGACAGCGATGATATTTCTCTGCCGACACGATTTGAAAAGCAATATAACTATATGGAACGCCATCTGAATGTGATACTATGTGGTTCAAGGGTTTCTTATTCAGGTAATCGAAGAGGAACATCCAGTGGCAAATGGCGCAGAAAATTCGAGAACATGGATGACTATCGTATAAGACTGCTTTTCGCCAACCCCGGTCCGCATCACCCTACATTCTTTATGCGCCATGAAATGCTGAAAAGGCATGGTATCATGTATGATGAAAACCTATACTATTCTCAAGACTATGGCATGTGCACAGTGCTAAGTCGATATGGAGATGTGGTCGTTCTGGATGATGTGCTGGTTCACCGTCACATGCTTAATAATCAGATATCTTCTGCGCACAGAGATGAACAGATTCAATGTGACAAGATGACAATAGAGAAACTGCTTATAGACTTGCTGGGAGATGTCTCCGCTGAGGAAGTTGATTTTCATTTTTATTATTCTGCGGGAATTTATTCAGAAGCCAGGATATCTCCGGATGTGGCAGCATGGTATGAGCGTTTATTGGAAGCTAACTCCCACTTAAAGATTTATAACCAGAGAAAGCTTCGGAAACATATTGAGCGTATTCTGCGAATTCTGATTGCGCATACGTTTTCCGATAAGATGTCGATTATAGAAAGACTGTCTCTTGCGATTCAGTATGTGTCACCCGTTTCCGTATTGATGATGCTCGTCGAATCTTTTGCCGGCAGCTACGATTAAATAATACTAATCACAAAAATGATCCGCCTTAGTAACCTGACCTGAGGTTTACTAAGGCGGATCGTTTCCTGAATCAATCCTCAAAACGAATAGCCCGAATATAATGATGCTCCCGCTTTTCTTCCGGTGGAATCGTCATATAATTCCCATAGAGTGCCTTAAGATAACCGTCATATCCTTTGGGAATCGGGAGAGTTGTGTTTTCAAATGGGACCCATATGGCTTCCATCATACACTCACGGGGATGGATTTCCCCAAAATAGTGATATCGACCGCTGGGCAGACCCACCAATTTCGTGTTTTCATTATTATACTGATTTACGCGGTCTACTATGTCAAAATATTTCTCTGATTTCCTGAACGATAGGATTTTACCTGCCAATAAGCACAGTCTTCTCCCAAGGCCGATCTTGCTGTCTCGATTCCGAACGACCCGGTAGCTTTCGTATTCAAAGACAAGCCCGGCAATTATTCGCCAAAACTCTGAACGGATACCGTAAAGGAGGCGCATCAAAGAAGCGTCCGGCACATTCTCAAGTATAAAAACATCGATTGTCAGACCATGCCAGAACCCGGAAGCGTCCAGAATCTTCACCTGCGGGCATTCGAATTTTCCGCATCGATAGCCGCTGTGCGGACGGTGGTTCGGCGCGCGGAAGATATACTTTCCCTCAAAAAGGGTATCAAAGCACTCTTTCAATCGATCGAAATCCTTCCGTGGCATGTTAATGTCCATATCGTCATCCCACGGAATAAAGCCTTTGTGCCTGATCGCTCCCAGCACAGATCCTCCGCTGAGCGTCATAAAAATCCCCTCTTTTTGACAAGCCTCTACGATATCCTTTACCATCTGAAGGTATATCTGCTGTACATGGACAAGTTCTTCATCGGTCAGCATTCGCACATTTTTATCATTCCGAAGGCGCTGATTAAAGCGCTCTTTGTAGTTGCTCATAGATTTTCTTCCTGTACTTTGTTCATTTCTGTCTTTTTATGGTTCCTCTCATAAAATAACACAAGCGTGCCACAGCTTCCACAAAAATACTATGCTGCAAATGAAATACAGCCGCAGCAAACGACTTTTTCATAGATATTATATCAACAAAGCGCTATAATACCATTTATATAAGTATATAGTGTTTACAAAGCACCAACTGATACTAAATCAGTTATTGAAAAGAGCAAAACGAATGAAAATACTGTATGTAGCCACCGTACTCAGCCATATCTGCCAGTTCCATCTTCCGCATTTGCAAATGCTAAAAGAGCAGGGACACGAGATCCATGTGGCAGCGCACGACAATCTGGCGGTCAAAAACGGTCTGCAGCTCATGTACACAGACCGTCATATCGAGATTCCGTTCGAACGTTCGCCTTATAATCCGAGGAACATTGAAGCCTATCACAGGCTAAGGGCATTGCTTTCTAAAGAGCACTACGACATCATCGTCTGCAACACGCCGGTCGGAGGCATTCTGACACGGCTTGCAGCTAAGAAAAGCCGGAGGCATGGAACACGCGTGATCTACATTGCTCACGGCTTCCACTTCTACAAAGGTTCCGCAAAAATGAACTGGATACTGTATTATCCACTGGAAAAAACGATGGCACATCTCTGTGATATTGTCATCACGATCAACAGGGAAGATTATCAGTTTGCCAAAAGGCACTTTCCTGTAAGGGTCGAGCACATTCACGGAGTCGGTGTCCGGGAGGATCGCTATCATCCTGCCGCAGAAGCGGAACAGGCAGAAATGCGGCGAGCGGAAGGACTATCGAAAGACGATTTCGTTCTCATCTGTACCGGAGAGCTGAACAAAAACAAAAACCAGACCACTTTGATCTCCGCAGCTGCCTTGCTGGTTGATAAGATTCCCCATCTGAAAGTGCTGCTGGCAGGCAATGGTCCCAAAGAGCAGGACCTGCGCAGACAGATTGCCGCGCAGGGATTGGAGAATACTGTAAAGCTCCTCGGGTACCGAACTGATCTGGAAAAAATTGTGCCCGCTGTGGATGTGGTAGTATCCTGCAGCAAGCGTGAAGGCCTGCCGCTGAACATCGTGGAAGCGATGCTCTGCAGGAAGCCGGTCGTGGCCTCCGTCAACCGCGGCAACACAGAGCTGGTCGATCACGGGGTGACCGGCTATCTTCTGCAGCCGGAAGATACCAAAGCATTTGCTAAACACATTTACCGTCTTTATAAGGACAAATCACTTTCCAATCGCATGGCCGACGCAGGGTGCCTTAAGGTACAGAGCTACACTGCGGCAACAGTCAGTAAGGAACTATCGGGCATCTTATCATCTCTCTGAACCGATAGTTCAGGTTCCGCTGTTAAAAGGCTTTGGAAAGCAGAAAAGGAAAAGAGTATTATGCCGCTTAAGTATTCTGTCATTATTCCGGTTTATAACGCGGAAAATACATTACATCGCTGTGTAGACAGCCTTCTAGCAGAGCAATATGCCTATGCTGAAATCATCCTTGTCAATGACGGCTCCACGGACCGAAGCGAGAAAATCTGCCAGGCTTATGCCGCCCGGGAAAAGAATATTCGATATGTCAGCAAAGAAAACGGCGGCGTATCCACAGCCCGCAATGCAGGCCTTGACATCGCGACCGGCGAGTATGTTCTGTTCGTCGACAGTGATGATTATGTCGCGCGGGATTACTTTTCAACAATAGACAGCATCTGCGGTGAGACTCCGGCTGATCTGATCCAGTTTTCATACCGGGATGACAGCGGGAATCATGGTCTTGACGCTATATATTCGCCGATGTACGTTCATACGCGGAAATTGCTGATGCCGAAGATCACAGATGCGATCTGCAGGAAAACAATTAACGGTCCTGTCGCAAAACTGTATAAGCGTGAGATTATTGAACAGCATCATCTGCGATTTCCTGTCGGTGTTTCCGTCGGTGAGGATCGCGTCTTCAACATAGTCTACACGTTTTATATCGAAAGTTATGCGGTTACAGATGAAATAGTATATGTTGTCAACACAGAAAACGAGCACTCACTGACGCGCGGCCGTCATGATGGTCTGAAGCATCAATTCAAAATCACGGACAGGTACTTTGACTGCGCACTTGATGCTGCCCCGCTATCTGAGCATGAGAAGGACAGCTATCGCAGAGCAGCCAATTTCAGCAAATGTCGCAGCATATATCATGACGCCAAACTCATGCATCAGGATAAGTTGAACTGGTTCGCGCGTCAAAAGCGTTTAGGTCTGCTTTGCAATAAAATCAACCAACAGCACATGAAGTATCCGAACACCCGCTACTGCCGACTGATCACAATTCCCGTGCAGCTGAGGCTGACACCTGTGATAGACGCTGTTGCCTGGAAGTTGACACACTGAGGAAATAATGAAACGTATTTTACACATAGCGGCCTCTCTTTCGATCGGCGGCGCAGAGAAGGTCGCGCGTGATATCGGATTCTATGCCGATCCAAAGGAATATGACATCCATTACATCGTGTTTGGTGACACGATCGGGGACTACGAGCAGGAACTTCTTGAGCATGGATGTAAAATATATCATTGGAAGTACCCACGGGAAAGCTACCCGGCATATTTTCGCGCGCTCCTCACCTTAATGCATGCCCACCATTACGATGCCGTACATGCCCACACGATGTTCAGTATCGGTTGGGCAATGCTCGCAGCCAGACTGTGCGGTGTCCCGGTCCGCGTAGCCCATGCGCACTCTGCAATGGGTAATAATAAGAGCGTTAAAAGACTGATCTATGAAAAAACAATGAGGCAGTTGATTCTGCATAATGCCACTGCTTTAGTGGCATGCGGCAACGCGGCAGGAATCAAGCTCTACGGGAAAAGTGCCTTCGAAAAGCGCGGTATCTGTATCTTGAACGGTATTGACACTTCCGCATTTTCATATAATCCGGAGGCAGGGGTCAGAGTTCGAAAAGAACTTGCCCTTGAAGATTCATTTGTAATCGGGCACGTCGGTCATATGGTGTATGTCAAAAACCAAAGCTATTTGATTCGTCTGATGCCTCAGATTCTTAAGCGAAAGCCGAACGCAAAGCTTCTGATGCTGGGCGACGGGGACGACAGACCAAAGCTGCAGCGGCTCATAGAAAAGCTTGATCTGACAAACTGCGTAATTATGACGGGAAATGTGCGCAACGTGCCCGACTACCTGAGCGCAATGGATGTGTTCGCATTCCCCTCCCGGTTCGAAGGAATGCCGCTATCAATTGTCGAGGTCCAGGCCAACGGACTTCCGTGCGTGCTTTCCACAGGCGTTCCGCGGGACGTATATTTGACGGACTTAATTTATCCGCTCCCGTTAGATCGCGTTGACGATTGGACAGACCGGATCTGCTCGCTGAAACGAGACAACCCGTCCCGGTATGCAGACTTGCTGAAAGAGGCAGGCTTTGATAAAGATGGCTTTATTAATGCGATCCTGAAGTTATATCAGTAGAACAAGTTTGGAGAGATCTTCTATGGGGTTTAACATAAAAGCAGCCTTCCCTGCCGCAGTAGAGGTCTGGCGAAATTCTATTATTTTCAAAAAAATCGATCAGTATATTTCATTACAGGCTCAAAAAAAGCTGCGTAACGATCAGTTTACCATCATTTGCTCGAATTGCATTGGCGGCGTTATATACCACCGGCTCGGAAAACAGTTCCTGTCACCCACAGTTAATATGTTCATAAGAGAACCGGATTTTGTAGAATTCTGTCTTCATCTTGATTATTACATCGATGAAGAGCTGTGTTTTAAAGAATCCAATCTGCCATATCCTCTCGGAGTTCTGCCAGGTGACGGAGATCAGATACCGGATATCACGCTGCACTTTAACCATGACACATTTCCAGAGACCGCGAAGGCCAACTGGGATAAGAGAAAAAAGAGAATTAACAGGGACAACCTTTACATCATTCTATATAATCTCAGCGGTGTCACTGTGCAGCAGTTAAGACAGCTGGATAGTATTCCCTGTAAGAACAAAGTGGTCTTAACGTCTAAGCCGCTGCCTGATATTCCCTGGTCCTTTTATATCAAGCCAAGTAAATCGGACAGATTTGATGACAACTATTTAGAAAAAGATATATTCGGAGTGCGTTATTTCGAGAAAAAATTCAACTATATAGGGTTTTTAAACCGATAATACCGCGCAGCAGTTGGAGTCGGAATGATAAAAGTTTTGTTTTTTATTGAAACCTTGGGCGGAGGCGGCGCCGAAAAGGTGCTTTCGGAACTGGTAAATCACATGGACCGGTCACAATTCGATATCACTGTTCAGTCCGTCTGGCCGTATCGGGGAGAAAAAATCCTTGTACCGGGAATTAAGTACAAATCAATATATCCTGTAAGGAACAAGATCACAGAATCTATATATCGGCTTGAAGCGGCAAAGGGATTGACATACCCGCTGCATATGAAAGATAATTACGATATCGAGGTTGCGTTCTTAGAGTACGGACCGACCAAAATTCTCGCTTCTTCCACTAACAAAAAGGCAAAGAAATATGCCTGGGTCCACTGCGACTTATCACGTGCATTGACCGATTATGTCCACACCACCTACGAAGCTTTTGCAGAAAAGACATATAAGTGGTATCAAAAATACGACTGTGTCATATGCGTGTCCGAAACGGTAAAGAATTCGTTTGACCGCATTTTCAATTCGGCTTTCAGGTCGGAGGTTTTATATAATGTTGTCGATGACGCCCTGATCCGACAGAAAGCTGATGCCACGATTCCCGGTCGCGCTAAGCGAAGACTCACTATGCTGGCAGTCGGAACTATGTATCCACCGAAAAATTATCCGCGGCTCCTTCGGACGCATGAAAAAATACTGCAGGCGGGGATTGAACACGATCTGTGGATCCTCGGTGACGGTGTGGAACGACCTCAGATTGAACAGTTCATAAAAAGCCATGATATGACTGAATCTGTGACCTTATTCGGTTTTCAAAATAATCCTTTTCCCTATATTAAAGCGGCCGATCTTATCGTCTGCTCTTCCAACTATGAAGGTTTCAGCACCGTCATCACAGAGAGCACAATTCTCGGAAAACCGATTGTTACAACCGACTGCTCCGGCATGAGAGAGATCCTCGGTGATAATGAATATGGGCTGATCACTGAAAATTCAGACGAAGCCTTTTTCGAGGGGGTACGACAACTCCTTACGGACGAAACGCTGCGGGCGTATTATGCCGCAAAAGCAGCGGAGCGCGGCAAAGATTTTTCCATGCAGAAATTGGTCTCACAAGTCGAGCAATTCTTTAAGATCTCTATGAGAAATTAATTTTATATCTCACTCGCAGAGCGTTTATCTCAGCGGGGATTTGGACCCGCCACTAAGGCGAACAGTATTTAGATTTGCCCACCGTTTATAGAAGCGGCGGTCTTCTCCCACTGAGATATATACATTGAGGTGTTTACATGGATATTGACTTATCGAAAATCAAATTGGTTATTTGGGATCTGGATGAGACCTTCTGGTACGGAATCCTTTCTGAACAGAGCGCTGTGTTCAATGAGGCGAACGCCAAGCTGATCCGTGATATGGCCGATGCCGGAGTGATTAGTTCCATTTGTTCCAAAAACGATCACACTGATGTGCAGGACATGATGGAGAAACACGGGATATGGGATCTTTTTGTGTTCAACTCTATCAACTGGTCACCAAAAGGTGCCCGTGCGAAGCAGATCATTTCATCGATGAACCTTCGCGCGCAAAACGTTCTGTTCGTAGATGACAATGAAACGAATCTTGCGGAAGTTCGGGCTACCTGTGAGGGAATCATGACTTCCAACGTAGACATTATTTCCGATCTGCAGAAATATTATGCCGGTGCAGAGAAGAAAGATCTGCGCCATAAACGCCTGAATCAGTATAAAGTACTGGAGCAGAAACAAAACTTCAAGGCAGAGGTTGGATCAAACGAGGACTTCCTTCGTCGGTGCAATATTCATGTGGAAATCAGGCACGACTGTGAGCGCCACATAGACCGCATCGTCGATTTATTACAACGAGCTAATCAGCTGAATTTCACAAAAGTCCGCAGCACGAAAAACGAGATTGAAGAGCTTTTGAAAAATCCTGCTGTCACGGCAGGTTATGTCACAGTGGCTGACCGCTTTGGGGACTACGGTCTTGTCGGGTTTTATGCCATGAAAGAAGACGTGCTTCTGCATTTTACTTTCTCCTGCAGGACTCTCAACATGGGGGTTGAACAGTATGTGTATCACGAGCTCGGCAGTCCAAAGCTCACGGTCTTTGGGGAGGTCTCCTCTTCCCTGGATACAGAAAAACCCGACTGGATAAACAAAGCCTCCAAAAATGGGACTGCGGAACATCGAGCGAAGCTGCAGGGGAAAAAGATAATAGTTAAGGGTCCCTGTGATATGCAGCAGATATTTGCATTCATCAAAGAGACTAAAGCAATAAAAACGGAATTTGTCTACGTAAATAATTACGGTGTCTCTATCGAGCAGGGGTGCCACACTACATCAATTGTCGAGAGCCGGACACTAGAGAAAAGCATAATGCAGCGTCTCGTTAAATCATTGCCCTTCGGAGATAAGGGCATGTTCAAAACGGACATTTTTAGCGGCGATGTCGGTTATGTGATCCTGAGCATGCTGACGGATCCCAATCTCGGTCTGTATCGAGAAAAGAGGTCCGGCGCAATCGTTCCGTTCGGCGAGTATACGAACAATCTCACGGATGAATCCCTTTGGCCTGCTTTCATGGATCAGACTCTGTTTACAGCAAACTGCAGGTTCAGTCTGACACAGCTTCAGGATATTCAGCGGAATTATAAGTTCATCGGAAGAATTGATCCCGAGGACAGCGTTAAGAACCTCGACTTTATCTATCATCATCTGGCTCCTAAGGCAAAACTACTTTTGTGCCTGGGAAGCGAGACCCCATACGTATCCAATCAGAAGGCTGCTTACGCAGACCGGCATCTTTATCACAGAGCACTGAACGGGCTGATTCGGGATTGGGCCGCTGATAAGCCAACTGTGTATCTGCTGGATACCAATGAAATGATAGAAGGCCAGAAGGATTTTACAAATAATATTAACCACTTTACAAAAGAGATTTATTACAAGCTGAGCAAAGAGATCATTTCTATCATCAATCAGGATATGACCGGCAATTCCGGTCTGGCGTTGGCGACAGAAGGCGATCAAAAACGCAGCGAGCTGATTAGGAAAGTCAAGAGAATTCCAAATGTGCTGGCAAGGCGATTCCATGGATCGCGCTAATTTTTCACCTGTACAAGGGCTTTGATCAGCGTCTTATAAGCGTGGTCATTTAGTTACATTTTTCAAAGCACAATCGCCAATATCGAGGACAAAGAATGCGTAGATTATGGATTATTTATTTTTCTATATTAATAGTATGCCTTATTTACTCACGAAGCGGACAGGCAGAGAAGAAAAAATGCGTTACAATAGTTACAATTATTATGACATTATGCAGTGGCCTGCGCACGTGGTGGTACGGTGACTTAATCAAGTATTATACACGCTTCCTGTCAGAGAGCAGTCTTAGTCTGCGAGAGGTGTTTGCGACAAGTGGTCTGAGAAACATCGGACTTACGCTTGTAAATAAATTCGCGTATTCGATATTTGGTGAATACGGATATGATGTATTGCTTTTTTGCATAGCGTTGTTCTCTGCTTATACTCTGGGAATGGTCATTGTGGCTTATTCGCCATCCGCATACTGGAGCTACCTAATGTATTTCTCAATGGGCTTCTATGTATTTACACTCAGCGGCTTAAAACAAACCATCGCAATGGGCTTTTGTTGTTTGGCAATGATTGCCTTGCTTCGGGATAATTTCAAACAGTTTATGATTCTGGTGTTTATAGGCGCGCTTTTTCATGCACCGGCGTTAATCTTTGCGGTAGCATACCCGTTATCCAGAAAAAAATATGATATATGGTATGTCATATTTGTCTTAGCATTAATGGTAGCAATGTATTTTTATAGGAATCAGTTAGCATATTACCTTGAGGATATATACCACTCTGAGCAGGCGGCTGAGGCTGTATTGGCCACCGAGTCATCAGGTGTCGGCGGCAGATTCATAGGAATGCTTATGATTCTGGTGCTAGCTATGTGGCTAAGACCCTTAACAACAAAGGATATGGTCTATAGCAAAGTCTTCAGTATAATGGTCCTGGCGGCAATCATTCAATTAATGGCAATATTTAGCAATACCTATACGCGCCTTGCTAATTATTTCTATCAATTCATAGTACTATTTGTTCCCATGTTCTTAAGACCAATCACCAAAAAGAACGAACTTCTGTACAGAAGGGGAAACGCGCTTCTCCAGAATAACGAATTCCGCCTTGCTCTTTCTGTTGGAATTACAGTTTTTTCTATTTGGTTCTTTTACACACAAGTGTCCAGCATTAACAGCAATACTATACTTTTATTCTTCTGGGAGAAAAACGGACACTTACTATATTGATCAGATCAACGATAAGGCCGTGATCAAGCAGAGAGACAAGCCGGCCTCCTGCTTGATCACGGCCTTACATAATTCATTTCGCGTTTCACGCTCAATTATTGGATAAAACCGTTTTATATATCTCCAAAATACTGTTACACCAGATTTCGATGCTATATTGCTGAATGACTTTTTCTGAATTTGTTTGTTTTCTTCCGCATCTGAGTGCCTCAATAATACGGCAGGCACATGATTCTACATCTTCTGTCGGATAAAAATAACTGTTATTGTACTCTTTCGCCCATCGTGTTCCCGGTATATTGCTCACAACTACAGGTGTATTTTGTGAAATGGCTTCTAAAAGACCGTATGAAAACGCCTCAAATCTACTCGCGGAAATATAAGCATCGACTGCTCTGTGAATTGCAAACATGTCTTCATAGTTATTAAAATAGTGAATCCATGGTTCATTCGGATCAATATCTGTCTCATTTTTAATAAATAGTTTTGCACTTTCTGATGGTCTTCCTTGTCCGGCACCAATAACGCCAAGACAAATATAAGGATCAATTTCCCGGCATTTTTCAACAGCTTTCAGTGCTATATCGAACCCCTTTCTTTTAAAATCCCATCCCAGCAACAGTACTATTGTATCTTTTTCCGATAGTTTTAACAATGTTCTCGTTTCCAATCTGCTCATAGAACGATCAATATTTCTCTCAAATGACAGTCCATTCGGAACATACCATTTATCCTTTAGAAAAATATAAGATTTAGTTTTTCTTTCCATGACCGAAATAATCGATATTTTATTTTTGCGATAAATCAACGACTTTATCGCACACATTGCGAATTGTTTCGAAATGCCTGCACCCAGATTGAAATCCATATGATCATGAATTATAATTTTAACATTTTTAAATGCGCTTCTATTATGTGTTACAGCATAATGGAACATGCCAAAATGTAAATGCAGCAGATCAATCCTGTATTCTTCAGACAACTGCACTAAAGTATCGGTTTGCAGATCGGCCTTAAGCCCCTCTTCCCCGGTAATTACCACTTGAAAGCCAAGGTCAATCATCCATTTTACCCAGCTTCTATCATACGGAAATACGAACACTATCTCGTCACCACGTTCTTTGATAGCCCGCCCAAGGGCAATTAATGAAGATATGAAGTTACCGCTTTGTGGGGCTGAATAATCAGCCGCAAGCATTACTCTCATAAACGCTGCTCAATATCCTTTCCCGAGTATGCTAAGATATATATAGTAGTCAAAACACCTTACTTAGTCTTTGGTAATAAATCCGCTACGACTATCTCAGGGGGATTATTGAACCGCGGAATATGATGTTCTATTCCCAGCCCAGTAGATAGTATGCATGTCGATTTTTCTCCTACGAAGATTCCTTTCGTGTTAGGCGGAAACCACCCAACATATGGCGCAATAAGTCCCTGATCAATAATTGGTATTCTGACCATTCCCCCATGATAATGACCCGTGAAAACCAATCCTGAAGAATCTATATCAATATAATTCCAGTCGACCCACTGTGTAGGAATATGATTTAGCAGGATTCGGAAATTGTCGGTGTCTTTAAAATCACTAAAAAAGGCTTTTTCCCGCTGCTTCTGTTCCTCATCGTTTGTCAACATGTGAGGTTGCAGCCAATATCCCATATATCCGCCTATGCGCAGCGGAACACCGTTGATTTCGGTATCCGAGTATTCACATTCCAGAACTGTTGCACCGGCAGCAGAAAATATTTCATGGAGATCTTTATTGTATTTCTTTTCCCACTTGGTTTCATGGTTGCCATAACCATAAAACACCGGTGCAATATCGCATAGCTTTGAAATAAGGCTTTCAACAACCGTTGTGTCAGACTCGCCGTAATCTATCATATCTCCGGTCATAACAATTAAGTCCGGATTTTCTTTGGCCACACGAGAGATTAATTTTGAATTGTCTTTTCCAAATTCGGCATTGTGCAGATCAGTAAGCTGTACAACCCGAATTGGAGCATTTATATGCGTTTCGATAGAATAATACGTTGTGTGTAAAAAGAGCGAGCTTATAAAATAATAAAGTGTAATTCCCGCGAAAAGAACTATAATGGCAATTACAATATTACGGATTCGTATTTTTTTAATCATGTTTCTACTAAATACCTGCCTCAATCTAACGGTGACGCAAAATGATTAACACCCTTCGCACTAATTTGACAACACCCCCCGGCAATGCACCGGCGATTCTTTCTTTCTGCAGTGATTTTTCACCCTTTATTGAATTAAACGCTTCACAGTACTCTAAATGATGAGGAGCCCCTCTATAAGAATTCAGCCCGAGCGCTGATTTTCTATAATCAATAAGTTCAATTTGTGACTCGTAAAACTCCAGGCCTCTAATTTTTGCTTCCATGACATCGCTGATATCAAGAAAGCAGTTCGGCGCAATCAGCGGTGACCAGACCTCGTACTCAATCAAATCAGCCTTTGATTTCTGTTTTCTATGATTGTTCTTTATTATCTTATATGCTGACGCATGATCCGGATGTCTTTCGTTGCGATTTGGAATGAAAACATAATCATAATTTCTGAGATCAATGTCTCGTACTTTTCCGGCATATTTCTTTAGTTGAGAATCCGGAATGGCAAGGTTCTGAAACTTATTAACGCAGAAAAATTGCATCGCTGACTCGAATTCACGTTTCCGGATTTCTGCAAGTTCTTCCTCACTTTGTTTTTTCTCAGTTGACATACCTAATCTTCCGTCTGTCAGTACAACCACATCACATTGTGATCCATATTTTGCAAGAATTCCTCCGCAGCCAATCGTTTCATCGTCTGGATGTGGTGAAACAATCAGGATTCTTGCCTTTTCATCTATATGGATAAAAGGTTTCATCTACGTCCCCCCTTTACCAATCTCTTTATCTTTCTCCATACCCTAATCGGCAGAGAAGCAATTGGATATGCTTCATAAAAAAGCCAATCTGCATTGTTAAATGAAATGCCTGCTATCCTTTTATACTTCAGCAGTTCAATTCTTAATCTCTTTTTTAACTTTTTCGTTTCAGAATAATACTTCCTGCC
>ODAJ012180572.1_pt1 | contig 13454 bp, 14 predicted proteins | sample 1539241 | NCBI WGS metagenome assembly ODAJ01 (sample SAMN02144231, study PRJEB22623) | gut metagenome | biome: sheep rumen | host: Ovis aries | place: New Zealand | reverse complement strand
GGAATTTGTGATGGAGCCGCGGCGCTGCAGATAGCGGAGCACCGGCCGGTGCACCACGCGGAGCTTCTTCGCCCGCAGGCAGAGACCGGGGGTGGTGGCCAGGTCCTCATACCACAGACCGGCCGGGAAGCGGATGCCGCTCTGCAGGAACAGCGCCCTGCGCCAGAGCTTATTGCAGGCGTTGGGCGGGTCCAGCAGCTGCTCCGGCCGCTCGTCCAGGGTGAAGCGACCCTCGCCGCCGGAGCCGGAGACGTACAGCAGCTCCCGCCCGCCTTCGTCCACATGGGTGAAATCATAGATGACGACGTCGTCGTCCGCCTGCGCATCTTCCAGAAGCTGCGCAAGCGCGCCGGGGGCCAGGGTGTCGTCGCTGTCGAGAAAGAACAGATACTCGCCCCGGGCGGCCTCTATGCCGGTGTTGCGCGCGGCGCCCAGCCCGCCGTTTTCCCGATGAATGACCCGGATCAGTTCCGGGAAGCGGGCGGCGTATTCCTCCGCGATCTGGCCGGACCGGTCCGGCGAGCCGTCGTCCACGGCGATGATCTCATAGTCCGCACGCCCCGGCAGAATGGCCGAGTCCAGACAGGCGGGCAGATATTGCTCTACCTTATAAATGGGAATAATGATGCTGAGCCGGATCACAGCGCCTCACCTCCGATGTTTTGCCCCATTCTAACACAGCAGAGAGGCGCTTGCAAGCGCAGAAAACACTTGCCCCCGAGACGGCGTTGGGGTATAATACCCTGTAGCCCTGTAAGAAAAACCGCCCGCGGGGACGCGGGCTTTATCCGGGAGAAGCATATGAGAAAAGAAAAGAAGACAAGAGCCGAGGAAAAGGCGGAGCGGGAAGCGCTCACCCCTGGCCAGCGCGCCCGCCGGGAGACCTATGACTGGATTCAGAGCCTGATGGCGGCGCTGATTTTTTGCGTACTGCTGTTTTCGCTGATCCTGCGGCTGATCGACGTGAGCGGCCCGTCCATGCTGCCCAATCTCCGCGAGGGGAACAAGATGCTGGTGTCCGACCTGTTTTACAAGCCCAAGGCCGGGGATGTGGTGGTGTTCCGCAACGTGGACGACAACAACGAGGAAAAGGCCCTGGTCAAGCGCATCGTCGCCACCGAGGGGCAGGAGATCAACATCGACTTCGAAAACGGCATCGTCTATGTGGACGGCGAGGCGCTGGATGAGCCCTATGCGGCGGAGCCGATCCACTCCAAGCTGGACTTTATCGGACCCAAGACCGTGCCGGAGGGCTGCGTGTTCGTCCTGGGCGACAACCGCAACTCCTCCAGGGACAGCCGCGCCCGCAGCATCGGCATGGTGGACGAGCGGCTCATCGTGGGCCGGGTGTACGCGGTGGTTTACCCCATCGGAGAGATTCGGATGGTGCGCTGATGGCGGAGCTGCCCTATGAGAGCATGAACATCCAATGGTTCCCCGGTCACATGACCAAGGCCCAGCGGATGATCGAGGAAAACCTCAAGCAGGTGGACGCGGTATGCGAGCTGCTGGACGCCCGCATCCCCCGGGCAAGCCGGAATCCGGATATCGACCGCCTGGTGGGGGAGAAGCCCAGACTGCTGATCCTGAACCGGATCGACCTGGCCGACCCCGCCGTCACCGCCCGCTGGCGCCGGTATTTTGAGAGCCTGGGCCTGGCCGTGCTGGAGACGGACGCCAAAAGCGGCAAGGGCGTGAAGGACTTTGCCCCCGCCGTGCGGCGGCTTTTGAAGGACCGCATCGCGGAGTTCGAGGCCAAGGGCCAGGTGGGCCGACCCCTGCGGGTGATGATCCTGGGCATCCCCAACGTGGGAAAGTCTACCTTTATCAATAAGGTCGCCGGACGGAAGGCGGCCATTGCCGGGGATAAGCCCGGCGTCACCCGGGGCAAGCAGTGGATCAACATCGACCGGGGCCTGGACCTGCTGGACACCCCCGGCATCCTCTGGCCCAAGTTTGAAAGCCCCGAGGTGGGGGAGATGCTGGCCCTCACCAACGCCATCAAGGCCGACGTGCTGGATAAGGAGACCCTGGCTGCAAACTTCATGCTGCGCCTGCGGGAATACTATCCCCAAGCGCTGACGGAGCGCTATAAATTCACCCCGGACCGGTCGGCCAACGGCTTTGAGCTGCTGGAGAGCGCGGCGAAGAAGCGGGGCTTTCTCATCTCCCGGGGGGAGTATGACATCGAACGCATGGCCAACACCCTCCTGGGGGAGTATCACGACGGCAAGCTGGGCCGTCTGAGTCTGGAGCAGCCGGATGACGGATTTGTGGGAACTGGAAAATGAGATCGCCGCCGAGGGCTATGAAACCCTCTGCGGCGTGGATGAGGCCGGCCGGGGCCCCCTGGCGGGTCCGGTGTATGCCGCGGCGGTGATCCTGCCCCGCGGTCTGGTGATCCCCGGCCTGAACGATTCCAAGAAGCTCTCGGAAAAGCGCCGGGAGGAGCTTTTTGACCAGATCTGCGAAAGGGCGCTGTCCTTCAGCATCGCCTTCGCCACGGTGGAGGAGATCGAGGAGCGGAACATCCTGGGCGCCACCATGCTGGCCATGAACCGGGCCATCGGGGGGCTCTCCCTCCGCCCGGACCTGGCCCTCATCGACGGCAATCGGAACCGGGAGATCGACTTCCCGTCCCGCTGCGTGGTGAAGGGGGATGCCCGCTGCGCCGACATTGCCGCGGCCTCCATCCTGGCCAAGGTCAGCCGGGACCGGTTGATGCTGCAGCTGGCGGAGCAGTATCCGGAATATCATTTTGAGCAGCACAAGGGCTATGGGACGGCGCTGCACTATGCGGCCCTGCGGGAGCATGGGCCAAGCCCGGTCCACCGCCCCAGTTTTCTGAAGAAGATGCACTGATGGATAAACAGAGCTTGGGTCAATTTGGCGAGGAACAGGCGGCACGGTATCTGCGCCGCCATTTTTATAGCATTGTGGAACGGAACTACCGCTGCCGCTTTGGGGAGATCGACCTGATCGTAAAGCGGGGGGCGATCCTGGCCTTTGTGGAGGTCAAGCTCCGGCGGGACGCCTCCCACGGCGAGGCCCGGGAGTTTGTCACCGCCCGGAAGCAGCAGCGCGTCATGGCCGCTGCGGAGCACTGGCTCAGCCTGCATGAGACGCAGCTGCAGCCCCGCTTCGATGTGATCGAGGTCTACGCCCCCGGGGGAACGGAAGGCCCGGTGAAGCTGAACCACATCGAAAACGCGTTTATGTAACAGGAAAACCCGCCCCTGCCCCCATCGAAGCCCAGCGGAGCGGGTTCGATGGGGAAAAGGAAGAAGAAGCCTGCGGATATGCAGTTTTCGCGGTCCTTGCGGTAACCGCGGAAACGGAATGTAGCAGGCTCCTTCTGACGTCAGCAGGTGCCTCTCGGGCAGAAGGTGCCGCAGTAGGTCTCGCCTTTGGTGACGGCCTTCTCGCTTTTCACCTTGATGTGCTGCGCGCTGCAGCGGCAGTCGACAGTGTTGTACTTGCAGGCGGTGACGTCGCAGCCCACGCCGGGATTGGTCTCTTTGGTTTCAAACTCCATGGGTATCCGTCCTTTCAGAAGTGTCGGCAATAGTATCTGCATCTCTTTTACGAATATACGGAGCAATTACATGGCTTTATACGCAATCGGTGATCTGCATCTCTCCCTGGGCAGCGACAAGCCCATGGATGTGTTCGGCGAGAAGTGGCGGGATCACACGGAAAAACTGAAAAACGGCTTCGCCGCTCTGGGACCGGAGGACGTGACGGTGCTCTGCGGGGATCTGAGCTGGGCCATGGGCCTGGACGAGGCCCGCGCCGACTTTCGCTTCATCCATGAGCTGCCGGGAAAGAAGATCATCCTCAAGGGCAACCACGATTTCTGGTGGAGCACGGCCGCCAAGGCCAGGCGTATGTTTGAGGAGGAAGGGATCGACTCCATCGAGATCCTGAACAACAACTGTCAGCTCTATGGGGACCTGGCCCTCTGCGGCACCCGGGGCTGGTTTTACGAGGAGGAGACCGGCGGCGAGCACGATCAGAAGATCATGCGCCGGGAGATCCTGCGTCTGGAGGCGTCCCTGAACGCGGCGGGGGAGCGGGAGAAGCTGGTTTTCCTCCACTATCCGCCGATCTATCAAAAGTACGAGTGCCCGGAGATCCTGGAGTTGCTGGAAAAGCACCGGGTGCGGCTGTGCTGCTACGGGCACATTCACGGAAAGGGCATTGCCGCCGCCTTCAACGGCTGGCGGGGCTGCACGGAATTTCGCCTGGTCTCGGCGGACGCTGTGGACTTCCGCCCGATCAAGCTGCTGGACTGAGGAAATAGCCGGAGAATTCAATATTTTTTCATTGATTTTATGCAAGTTATCTGATAAGATAAGACGCTGTGTGTCAGTCACATCAAATAGGAGGAAAGCAATCATGATTGTCAAGAACGTAGAAAAGAAAGAAAACAACACTGCCCAGTTCCAGGTGGAGTCCGACGCCGCCGAGTTTGAGGCCGCCGTCAACGGCGCTTACCTGAAGAACAGAAGCAGCATCAATATCCCGGGCTTCCGCAAGGGCCACGCCCCTCGCGCCATCGTGGAGAATATGTACGGCCGCGAGGTCTTCTATCAGGACGCCATGGACGAGCTGGCGCCCAAGGCCTTTGAGCAGGGCCTGGAGCAGGCGGAGCTGCGCATCGTGGGTCAGCCCTCCATCAGCAATGTGGAGATCACCGAGGGGCGCACCGTGGTTTACACCTTCGCCGTCTCTCTGTACCCCGAGGTCACCCTGGGCCAGTACAAGGGCCTGAAGGCCCCCAAGGACGTCACCACCGCCGGCGACGAAGAGGTGGAGGAAGAGCTGGAGAAGGCCCGCAAGCAGAATGCCCGCAAGATCTCCGTGGACGACCGCCCCGCCCAGATGGGCGACACCGCCAACATCGACTTTGACGGCTATCTGAACGGCGAGCGCTTTGACGGCGGCAAGGCCGAGGGCTACGATCTGGAGCTGGGCTCCAACTCCTTCGTACCCGGCTTTGAGGAGCAGGTCGTGGGCATGCAGATCGGCGAGGAGAAGGATCTGGACATCACCTTCCCCGAGCACTATGTGGAGAACCTGGCCGGCAAGGCTGTTGTCTTCAAGGTGAAGCTCAACTCCCTGACCTATCCGGAGCTGCCCGAGCTGGACGATGAGTTCGCCGGCGACCAGGGCTTTGACACCCTGGACGAGTACAAGGCCGATATCCGCAAGAAGCTGCAGGAGAAGTACGACGAGCAGGCCGAAAGCGCCTTCCGCTCCCTGATCATGAAGCAGGCTGCCGACAACATGAGCGTTGAGGTGCCCGACGTCATGATCCAGGAGAAGGCCGAGGAGATCGTGCGCAACTATGCCGCCAACTTCGGCATGACCGACCGCAGCATGGACATGGATCAGCTGGTGCGGATGCTGGGCATCGACAGCGAGACCATGAACCAGAGCATCCTGCCCTCCGCCCAGCTCCAGGTCCGCTCCGAGCTGCTGCTGGAGGCCGTCGCCAAGGCCGAGAATCTGGAGATGACCGAGGAGGAGACCGAGGCCTATCTGCAGCGCATCGCGGAGAGCGTCAACGCCAAGCCCGAGGAGATCAAGGAATACTTCGGCCTGGACACCATCCGCAACGAGTATCTGAAGGAGAAGGCCACCAACATCATCCTCGAGAGCGCCGAGGTGGGCGAGATCGAGGCTCCTGCCGAGGAGACCCAGGAATAAAGAATCCGGGAAACGGATATGCTCTCTTGGCAAAGCACTAGGAAAGGAGAGTTATTTACCAATGAGTTTAGTCCCTTATGTAGTCGAACAGACCAGCCGCGGCGAGCGGTCCTATGACATTTTCTCCCGCCTGCTGAACGATCGGATCGTGATGCTGTCCGAGGAGGTCAACGACACCACCGCCAGCCTGATCGTGGCCCAGCTGCTGTATCTGGAGGCACAGGACCCCGACAAGGACATCCAGTTCTATATCAACAGCCCCGGCGGCAGCGTCAGCGCCGGCATGGCGATCTATGACACCATGCAGTACATCAAGCCCGACGTTTCCACCATCTGCGTGGGCATGGCTGCTTCCATGGGCGCCTTCCTGCTGTCCTCCGGCGCCAAGGGCAAGCGCATCGCCCTGCCCAACGCCGAGATCATGATCCACCAGCCCTCCGCCGGCACCCAGGGAAAGGTGACGGATATGGAGATCGATGTGGAGCATTTTCTGAAGATCAAGGAACGGCTGAACAAGATCCTGGCCGAAAACACCGGCAAGACCCCCGAGCAGGTGAAGGCGGATTCCGAGCGGGATCGCTGGCTCACCGCCGAGGAAGCCCAGGAATACGGCCTGATCGACAAGGTCATCTACAAGCGCTGAACAGCATTTGATACGTGATTGGAACGGAGCGGGGCAGGCGGCAGCCGGTCCCGTTTCCGCATAGGAGAAGCATATGGCAAGAACCGACGAAACAAGAAGAAATATTCGCTGCTCGTTCTGCGGAAAGCCCCAGGCCATGGTGAACCGGCTCATCGCCGGCAACGGCAGCTATATCTGCGATGAGTGCGTGCGCATGTGCATGAGCCTGATCGGGGAGCAGCCCGCAGAAAGCCGGCCCCCCGTGACCGGCTATGACGGGCTCCCGCTTGTCTTCGAGCGGCTGCCCAAGCCAAGGCAGATCAAGGAGCGGCTGGACGAGTACGTGATCGGCCAGGAGCGGGCCAAGGTCGTGCTGTCCGTGGCCGTCTACAACCACTACAAGCGTATCCTCCACGGCGGCAAGGACGACGTGGAGCTGCAGAAGAGCAACATCCTGCTCATCGGCCCCACCGGCAGCGGCAAGACCCTCTTTGCCCAGACCATGGCCAAGATGCTGGACGTTCCCTTCGCCATCGCCGACGCCACCACCCTCACCGAGGCCGGCTATGTGGGCGAGGACGTGGAGAACGTGATCCTCAAGCTGCTGCAGGCCGCGGACTTCGACGTGGAGCGGGCCCAGCGGGGCATCATTTACATCGATGAGATCGACAAGATCGCCCGCAAGAGCGAGAATACCTCCATTACCCGGGACGTGTCCGGCGAGGGCGTGCAGCAGGCGCTGCTGAAGCTGCTGGAGGGCACCATTGCCAACGTTCCGCCCCAGGGCGGGCGCAAGCACCCCCACCAGGAGTTTATCCACGTGGACACCTCCAACATTCTCTTTATCTGCGGCGGCGCCTTCGACGGCCTGGATAAGATCATCGAGAAGCGCACCGACAAGAAGACCATGGGCTTCGGCGCCGAGATCAAGAGCAGCGCCGAACGGGACGTGGGCCAGATCCTGGCCCAGGTGCAGCAGCACGACCTGCTGAAGTTCGGCATCATCCCGGAGCTGATCGGTCGGCTTCCCGTGGTGGCCTCTCTGGATTCGCTGAACCGGGAGGATTTGGTCCGCATCCTGCGGGAGCCGAAGAACGCCATGACCAAGCAGTACCAGGCGCTGATGGGCTTCGACGGCGTGGAGCTGGACTTCGAGGACGCCGCCCTGGAGGCGGTGGCCGACAAGGCCATCGAGCGCAAGATCGGTGCCCGCGGCCTCAGAAGCGTCATGGAGGGCGTGATGACGGAGCTGATGTACACCGTCCCCTCAGACCCCACGGTGCGCAAGGTGGTCATCACCGCCGCCAGCGTCCGGGGCGAGGAACAGCCCCTGGTGCTGCACAAGGACGAGAACGAGACCGCCTGAGCACTCCGGAAAGGAGGAAACCATGAACGAGAAGACCAATGAGATGATCCGCCTGCCGCTGCTGGCCCTGCGGGGACTGACCGTGTTCCCCGGCATGCTGCTGACCTTTGACGTGGAGCGTGCTGCTTCCATCGGGGCCCTGGCCGCAGCCTCCAAGCGGGATCAGATGATTTTCCTGGCCGCCCAGAAGGACATCGCGGTGGACCTGCCCGAGGCGGAGGATATCTATGCCGTGGGCACCGTCTGCCGCATCCGGCAGCAGCTGCGCCAGCCCCAGGGCGGCATGTGCCGCGTGATGGTGGAGGGCCTGTACCGGGCAGAGGCGACCGGGATTCACACCGACCCCAAGGGCTACAGCGCCCTGCTGCGCCCCCTGCCCGAGAAGGAGGAGCGCGCCGGCAGCCCCCGCTCGGAGGCTTTGCTGCGCAGCTGCGTGTCCCTGTTCCAGGAGTATCTGCAGCTGAACCCGGATATGCCGGGAGAGCAGATCCTGAACGTGCTGGCCAATCCCCGGGCGGGCTATGTGTCGGATTACATCGCGCAGAACGTCCACTTTCATGTAGAGGAGAAGCAGCAGCTTCTGGAGGAGACGGCCCCCAGCCGCCGCCTGGCCCTGCTGATCCGGCTGCTGAACAAGGAACTGAATGTTCTGAGCATTGAGAAGGAACTGAACGACCAGACCCAGGAGGCCATGAGCCGCGGTCAGCGGGAGTATTATCTCCGGGAAGAGATGAAGATCATCCAGGCCGAGCTGGGCGAGGACGGCATGAGCGACGACTTTGAGGAGTATCGCCAGCGCATCGCCGCCCTGGACGTCTCCGAGGAAGTGCGGGAAAAGCTGCGCAAGGAGCTGGGCCGCCTGCAGAAGCAGCCCTTCGGCTCCGCCGAGGCGGCGGTGATCCGCGGCTATCTGGACTGCTGCCTGGAGCTGCCCTGGGGCAAAAAGACCCAGGAGACCGTGGACCTGGCCAAGGCCCGTAAGATCCTGGACGACGAGCACTTCGGCCTGGAAAAGGTCAAGGAGCGTATTTTGGAGTACCTGGCCGTGAAGCAGCTGGCGCCTGAGGTCAAGGGCGGGCTGCTGTGCCTGGTGGGACCGCCGGGCACCGGCAAAACCAGCATCGCCATGAGCGTGGCCCGCGCCACCAACCGCAAGCTGGTTCGCGTGAGCCTGGGCGGCATTCACGATGAGGCCGAGATCCGGGGTCACCGCAAGACCTACATCGGCTCCATGCCGGGCCGCATCATCGCCGGCATCCAGCAGGCGGGGACCTGCAACCCCCTCATGGTGCTGGACGAGATCGACAAGCTGGGCTCCGACTATCGGGGCGATCCCAGCGCGGCGCTGCTGGAGGCCTTGGACCCGGAGCAGAACGCCAGCTTCCGGGACCACTTCCTGGAGCTGCCCTTTGACCTGTCCGGCGTGTTCTTCATCACCACCGCAAATGACAGAAACACCATCCCCCGGGCGCTCCTGGACCGGATGGAGGTCATCGAGCTGCCCAGCTATACCGACGAGGAAAAGCTGCAGATCGCCAAGCGCCACCTGCTGCCCAAGCAGCGGAAGAAGCACGGCCTGAAGGCGGCGCAGCTCAAGGCGGAGGACGCCGCTCTTCGGGAGATCATTCGCAGCTATACCCGGGAATCCGGCGTGCGTCAGCTGGAGCGGGAGCTGGCGGCGATCTGCCGCAAGGCCGCATCCGGCATCGCCGAGGAGAGATACAAGAGCCTCAGTGTGAAGCCTGGCAAGCTGGAGGAGCTGCTGGGGCCCGCCAAGTTCAAGCCCGACGCGCTGCGGACCCACCCGGAGGTGGGCCTGGTCCGGGGCCTGGCCTACACCTCTGTAGGCGGCGAGGTGCTGGACGTGGAGGTTTCCGTCGTCCCCGGCAGCGGCAAGCTGGAGCTCACCGGCAACCTGGGGGACGTGATGAAGGAGTCCGCCCGGGCGGCCATGACCTATATCCGCTCCCGGGCCGGCGTGCTTGGCCTGGACCCGGACTTTTACAAGAACTGCGATATCCACATCCACTTTCCCGAGGGCGCGGTGCCCAAGGACGGCCCCTCCGCCGGCATCACCGTCACCATCGCCCTGGTCTCGGCCCTCACCGGGACCCCGGTGCGCAGTGACGTGGCCATGACCGGAGAGATCACCCTCCGGGGCCGGGTGCTGCCCATCGGCGGCCTGCGGGAAAAGACCATGGCGGCCCTTCGCGCAGGGGTCAAGACCGTCATCATCCCAGCGGAGAACGAGGCGGATCTGGCGGAAATCGACCAGACCGTGCGGCAGAAGCTGCAGTTCGTGCCGGTGGACCATGCGGACGCCGCGCTGGACGTGGCGCTGCTTCGGGGCGAGCTGCACGAGAGTATGCCGCTGCCCGCCCTCATCCCCAACGCCCAGAGCGGCAAGCAGATTCGGGTGTGAGCTATGGGAACGCTGAATGTGAACAAGGCGGAGTTCGTGAAGTCCGCCGCCGCTCCGGCCCAGTTTATCCGCAGCTCGATCCCCGCGGTGGCCTTTGCGGGCAAGTCCAATGTGGGCAAGTCCTCGGTCATCAACCGTATCCTGAACCGGAAGAATTTCGCCCGGGTGGGCGCTCAGCCGGGGAAGACCATCCACGTCAACTACTTCCTCATCGACGGGAAGCTGTACTTCGTGGACCTGCCGGGCTACGGCTATGCCAAGGTCTCTCAGGCGGAGCGGGACCGCTGGGCCAAACTCATGGAGAACTTCTTCGCGTCGGAAGGGCTCATGGACCTGGGCGTCATGATTGTGGACGCCCGCCACAAGCCCACGGCGGACGACGTGACCATGGCGGAGTGGTTCAAAAGCTCCGGCTGCCGCCTGGCGGTGGTGGCCAACAAGCTGGACAAGCTGAAAAAGAGCGAGATCGAGCCGAATCTGGCTCTGATCCGGGAGACTCTGGCTCTGCCGGAGTCCGTGCCGCTGATCCCCTTTTCTGCGGAAAAGGGTCAGGGACGGGAGCAGCTTCTGGCGGAGATCATGTCGCTGGTTTGATAGGAGCGCTTTTTGGAGAAAATCTTGGGGGCGAGACGGAAAAACCCGTCTCGCTCTTGTTTTTTCTCTCTTTCTTTGGTAGAATAATACTATTCTGGGGGTGAAGGCCATTAACGCATTGCAGGAGATCTGGAACGGATTCAACTTTGGGGAACTGCGGACCATTCTGATCCGCGTGATCCCGGCCCTGCTGTGCATCACCCTGCACGAGCTGAGCCACGGCTTCGCTGCCCATGCTCTGGGGGATGAGACGGCGAAGCGCGCCGGGAGACTGACGCTCAATCCTCTTAAGCATCTGGACCCCATGGGCCTTTTGATGATGGTGATCTTCGGCTTCGGCTACGCAAAGCCCGTGCCGGTGGATATGCGAAACTTCAAGAATCCCAAGCAGGGCATGGCGCTGACCGCCCTGGCCGGCCCAGGCAGCAATGTGCTCATCGCGGCGCTGTTCCTGTTTTTATACGGGCTCTTTGCGCCGGCGCTGTATGCTTCCTCAGTCGGCCTGTATGTGCTGGAAATGCTGGGGGCAACGGCTCAGCTGAGCCTGGCCATGGCGGTGTTCAACATCCTGCCCATCCCGCCGCTGGACGGCTCCAAGGTCCTCTTCGCCCTGCTGCCGGAAACGGCCTACTGGAAGCTGATGCGGTATGAGCGCTATGGCTTCATCCTGCTGGCCCTGCTGCTGTTCACCGGCGTGATCGACGGGCCCCTCTCCTGGCTGCTGGGAAAGGGAATGAACGCGCTGTTCCCCCTGGCCGAGCTCGGCCTCCGGCTGGGCAATCTGCTATTTTAAAGGTATCAGATGGAAAATCCCAATTTTCGCCTGGAAGGCATCGTACACGAAAAGGACGAGCTGCAGGACTTTGAAGGGCCGCTGAGCCTGATCCTGCAGCTGCTGCAAAAGAATAAGATCGAGATACGCGACCTGCAGATCTCCCAGATCCTGGATCAGTATCTGGCCTGGATGGACGAGATGCAGAGCATGGACCTGGAGATCGCCAGCGAGTTTGTGCAGATGGCCTCCCATCTGCTGTATATCAAGACGCGGACGCTTTTGACCACGGAGGAGGAAGTCTCCGAGCTGGAAGTGCTGATGGAATCCCTGGAGCAGCTGAAGGCCCGGGACAATCTGGCGGCCATTCGCCAGGTGGTGCCTGCGCTGAAGGACGCCTCGGACCGGGGACTGCTGTATTTCCCCAAGCTCCCGGAGCCGCTGCCCCGTGCCGCCAAGGACTATACCTATCGCCACGAGCCGGTGGATCTGCTCCGCGCGCTGCGGAGCGTGTTCTCCCGGGGGGTGAAGCAGCCGGAGGAGGAGAGCCTGAGTCAGGCCATCCCCCGGCGGATCGTCTACAGCGTGCGCTCCAAGAGCCGGGAGCTGTTGGAGCGGCTGCACCGCGGCCCCGCCACCCTGCGGGAGCTGTACCTGGCCTGCGCCTCCCGTTCGGAGGTGGTGGCCACCTTCCTGTCCATGCTGGAGCTGTGCAGCATGGGCAGCATCCGGATCGACCGGGAGGAAGAGGGCTACCGCCTGTCCTTCGTAGGCGGGGATCTGGAGGAAATCCTGGAAAAAATCGAGGAATAGAAATCGTATGGATATTTCTGCCGCCCTTGAGGCGATACTCTTTGCGGCGGGGGAAAGCGTGCCCATCGGGCGGCTGTCCCTGGTGCTGAATACGGACGAGGAGGAGCTGCGCCAGATCGCGGCGGAGCTTGCCGAGCGCTATGAGCGGGAGGGACGGGGCATCCGCATCCTGCGGCTGGACGATCGGCTGCAGATGTGCTCCGACCCGGACTACGCTCCCTTCGTCATCAAGACCCTGGAGCAGCGCAAGCCGCCCATGCTCTCCCAGTCCGCCCTGGAGACGCTGGCCATCGTGGCCTATTACCAGCCGGTGACCCGCGCCTACATCGACCGGGTCCGGGGCGTGGACAGCGCCTATACCGTGAGCTCCCTGCTGGAGCGGGGCCTGATCGAGATCGCCGGCCGCCTGGAGGCCCCGGGCCGCCCGGCCCTCTTCCGCACCACCGACGTGTTTTTGCGTACCATGGGTATCTCGGAGCTCTCCCAGCTCCCGCCGCTGCCGGATCTGAGCGGAAGCGAGGGCGTGGAGAAGCTCCAGCAAGCAATTGATGAACTGCAGCATGCCGCCGATTCGGATCAGCTCAGCATGAGCGAGGTCCGGGACGCGGCAAAGGAGTGATGGAATTTGGTTGGTTGGATCATCCTCGGCGTGATCGTTGCGCTGCTTTTGCTGATCCTGCTCATTCCCTTCGGCATGGACCTGGGCAATGAGGGCGGAGCCTTTCATCTTTCCGCCAAGATCGGCGCGCTGACGATTCAGCTCCTGCCCAGGAAGCCGGGAGCGAAAAAGAAGCCCAAGAAGGAGAAAAAGCCCAAGAAGAAAAAGGAAGAGCCGGAGCAGGAAGAGGAGCCGGAGGAGCAGAAGCCCAAGAAAAAGCGGCAGCTGCCCTTCAACCGGGATGAGATCCTGGAGCTGCTGCGCACGGTGCTCAAGGGCATCGGCAAGTTCGGCCGCGCCTGGCGGGTGGACCGCTTTGCCCTGCACTACATCGCCGGCGGGGATGACCCCTATGACACCGCCATGACCTACGGCTGGGTCAACACCGCGCTCTCCAGTCTGGCCCCCCTCTGCCGCAAGCGCTTCCGGGTGAAGGACTGCAGCGTCTGGACGGACGTGGACTTCACCGCGGACAAGACCTTCCTGGAGGGCGGC